>Ga0172375_10000015_pt1 | contig 250887 bp, 230 predicted proteins | sample LakKiv1m_FD_114537 | JGI IMG/M metagenome (GOLD analysis project Ga0172375, IMG submission 114537) | Freshwater microbial communities from Kabuno Bay, South-Kivu, Congo - kab_092012_11.1m | ecosystem: Environmental > Aquatic > Freshwater > Lake | place: Democratic Republic of the Congo... | reverse complement strand
TTGCTTCCACGATCCATTCCTACAACACAACGAGAATCCACACTACCCTCAGGATGTCACCCGCAGCATTTCGCCGATTACATAGTCCTTGAAAAGATGTCTAAAGAAAGGGGTACTTGACACGAACCATTATCTAAATATATGGAAGTAATTAAATTCACTGAATAATAGAGGACCATTTTTCCCATATTTACATTAAATAATAACATCTTATTTTTAGTAATTTAGAAGAGTTTTACCTCATAATGCCAGGGTTTCTGTTTAAAAAAATTAAACATAACACGAAATTTCAGCTCACTGGGTATGGAACTCTTTTATCCTTGGAAACATAACTCGAGAAAAAGAAGATAATCGATTTAGCCTTGAACTTGAACTTTGTGAGCCGGCTGGGACTCGAACCCAGAACCAACAGCTTAAAAGGCTGCTGCTCTACCAGTTGAGCTACCGGCCCATTTGTAAATGTATTATATCAATAAAAAGTATTGAAAAACAGCCATGATGATATTATATTTAATTAGATTATTCTGAGGAACCATTTGAAGAAGAACTTGTATTATTTTTTAATATCTTCTTTTACTGATCTAGTAGCCTCATTGATTTTTGTTGCAGCTTTACCTGTTCTTCCACGAAGGTAGTACAATTTTGCGCGTTTCACTGAGCCTTTTTTCTTTATGTCTATCTTTTTAATCCAAGGGGAAACAAGAGGGAAAATACGTTCTATTCCTATACTTCCTATTCCCATTCTCCGCACGGTAATCATCTGATTTTCCTCTGACCCTTTTATTCGGATGACGATACCTTCAAAGACCTGTACACGTTCCCGTGTCTGTTCTTTGACTTCACGTTTTGTCTTTCCAGCGATTTTTTCCTTTTCGATAAGCTTATAATGCACTCGAACGGTATCTCCAACATGAAAGACGGTATCTAGATGTTTTGCAGTGTTAGCCATGAAGGAATTATAGCATTTAGCCTGTGGCTATACAAGCTTCTATGAAGGACAAAAAGATAGGGTGTGGCGCCAATGGGCGGGATTTATATTCAGGATGGGCTTGAGTTCCCAAAAAGAATGGGTGGACTGATTTAGGTAACTCTATGATTTCTACAAGGTTTTCAACTGTTGACCGCCCTGATATGACGAGCCCTTTCTCTTCAAATTGCTTCACATAGTCGTTATTAACTTCGTATCGGTGTCTATGACGTTCTCCGACAGTTTTATTCTTCTCGTTTTCATATCCATGGTATTTTACATAGCTCTCGTCAGCCTGAGTTCCAGCCTTTACTTTACATTCCCATCTTCCAAGACGCATTGTGCCTCCGTATGCTCTCCGTTTGAGAATTTCCTCCTGTCCGGTAATCATGTGGATGACCGGGTGAGCGGTATCAGCGTCACACTCTGTTGTATGAGCGCCTTTAAGTCCCAGGACGTTTCGAGCATATTCAACAACAGCCAGTTGCATACCGTAACACAGTCCTAGGTATGGGATTTTATGGGTTCTTGCATACTCGACAGCTTTTATTTTTCCTTCAACTCCCCGTGGACCCCAACCGATTGGAACAATAATCCCATCAACATTTTCAAGGTCTTTCATGTCCCCTTTTTCCAGTTTTTCTGCTTGTATCCACTTTGTCTTGGCTGTAACACCATTTCTTACTGATGCGTGGTCAATTGCATCCATGAGAGCTGCATAGCTATCTCTCAATTGGTATTCTCCGGTAGCAAAGTATTTCCCGACGATAGCTATTGTTATTGTTTTTTTCTTCTTTGCGTTTATCAAATCTACCATAGAAAGCCAGTCTTTCATGTCGAGGGTATTTAAAGGAAGTTTAAGCATTGTCAGGAGCTTTTCATCAAACTTTTGCTCCATGAATGTGACAGGAATTTTATATGGATTATCAACGTCAGGATTATTAATGATATTTTCCGGATCAACGTTACAAAAAAGTGCAAACCGTTGCCGTCTCCGTTCGTCAATGGGTCTATCAGCCCGGGCGACGATGAAATCCGGTTGAATCCCCATGGAATTAAGTGTCCGAACGGATAATTGAGTGGGTTTTGTTTTTGGTTCTCCTAGGTGAGTGGGGGTTGGCATGTAGCTGACATGAACATGGACGACTGTATTTTTCTTATCAAACGCGAGAATTCTTGACGCTTCATAATAAAGCATGTTTTGATATTCTCCGGCAGTTCCCCCAAGTTCAACGATAACTATATCCGCTTTTTCCTTTTCTCCAGCTTCCCTAATCCTTCGAATAATTTCGTCTGTCACAAAAGGAATTGCCTCAACATCTTCACCGTTATATTCGAAGTTCCGTTCACTGTCTATGACTGTTTTATATACCTGACCCATCGTGACAAAGTTATGCCTATGCATGTCTTTGCTTAAAAATTTTTCATATGTACCCATATCCATGTCAGCTTCAGTTCCATCATCCAAAAGGTATGGGTCACCGTGTTCAATGGGATTAATAAGACCAGCGTCAATGTTAAGATAATTTTCGCATTTGACGATGGTAACGTTATATCCGCGCTGTTGAAGAAGAAGACCAATTCCGGCTGTTGTGTTGCCTTTCCCGATTCCTGAAATCACGCCGCCAGAAACGAAGATATATTTGGTGAGCATAATTAATATTACAAAAAAGAGGCATCTACCGTCAAGACGCTATTTCTTGATTTTGCCTTGATTTTTCAGGAAAATCTTATTCCGAATGGCATAGAGCGCTGTAAAGATATCGCTTTTGGCTATCATTCCTACAACCACGTTATCGTCATCTATCACCGGTAACTGGTCGACACGTCGTGCAATCATGCGAGCAAGAGCTCTCATGATAGCGGTATCCCTACGGGTGTAGATAACACTTTTTTGCATAAAGTGGGACACTTTAAGGGAAAAAACGGATTTTAACTCCTTATCTAGAGACAAAAGTTCTCCGGTATCTGACAAGTTATTAAAAAATTCATTGAAGTCCGGATAGAGTGTACGAAGCATATCCTCACGGGTGAGTATCCCTATAAGTTGATTTTTCTGGTTCACGACAGGAAGAGCATTGATATGTTTTTTAACAATGAGACTCCAAGCTTCTTTAAAAGAGGCGGTAGATAAAACTGTCCTAACCCTTTTCGTCATTACTTCTGATACATTCATTATGAAAGAGTGCATGGTGTAATTTGAGAAAACTATATATAAATTGTTCTCTGTTGTCAACAGATGAAGATAAATTATGAAGAAAGTGTCGGGAGATCACGATGTTTTACTCTATGGAGAACTTTCATTTCCAGAACCGATCGTCGAAGGAGTGCTTGAGCATCAGCATATTCAACTCCCTTTGCTTTCTTACTTAGTATTTCCTTTGCTGCTGTTTGTGCCTTTTTGATTTCCGCTTCATTTAATTCATGTGCGTGATACGCCCGTGAAACAAGAATTGAAATTTTTTCCTTGGTCACTTCCATAAAACCACCGCCTATTGCAAGGTATTTTTCTTTTGATCCGGAGATTATTTTTATTTCCCCTTCTGAAAGAGAGGTAAATAATGGAATATGTTTTGGCAACACGCCTATCGTACCATTGGGTGTTGGAACAAAGACGCTGTCAACATCTTCACTATAGACTGCGCGCAGTGGCGTGATGATATCAAGGCGAATTGTAGACATATACGGTTACTTCACTTCATCTATTGTTCCAACCATGTAAAACGCCTGTTCGGGTTTGTCGTCATATTTCCCATCCAATATTGCCTTAAACCCTTTAATTGTTTCTTCCAGTTTTACATATTTCCCGGGCTTAGCCGTAAACGTTTCAGCGACAAACATGGGTTGGGTCAAGAACCGTTGAATTTTTCTGGCTCTTGAGACGATACGTTTATCTTCGTCAGACAACTCTTCCATACCGAGAATTGCGATAATATCTTGTAAGTCCTTATATCGTTGGAGAACCCGTTGCACGCCTCGCGCTACTTCATAATGTGCGCTTCCTACAATCCCAGGCTCAAGGATACGAGAGTTAGAAACCAAAGGATCAACAGCTGGATAGAGTCCTTGTTCTGATATTGACCGGTCAAGAGCAATTGATGAATCCAAATGCGCAAACGTAGCTACTGGCGCTGGATCTGTATAGTCGTCAGCCGGAACATATACGGCTTGGACTGATGTAATAGAGCCTTTTTTGGTTGAGGTAATTCTTTCCTGTAATTCTCCCATTTCTGAAGCAAGAGTCGGTTGGTATCCTACAGCAGAAGGGATTCTACCTAAGAGAGCCGATACTTCGCTTCCTGCTTGAGCAAACCGGAAAATATTGTCAATGAAGAGAAGAATATCCTGACCTTCTTCGTCTCTAAAATATTCAGCCATAGTGAGACCTGTAAGAGCTACACGCAATCTTGATCCCGGCGGTTCGTTCATTTGACCAAATACCATTGCAGTTTTATCAATAACTCCTGATTCTTTCATGTCACGGTACAGGTCATTTCCTTCTCTCGACCGTTCTCCGACTCCGGCAAACACTGATACGCCTCCATGAACCTCAGCAACGTTATGAATAAGTTCCTGGATAAGCACGGTTTTCCCTACTCCTGCTCCTCCGAATATTGCGACCTTTCCGCCTTTAACAAATGGAGCGATGAGGTCAATAACTTTAATTCCTGTTTCAAGAATTTCCAATTTTGTACTTTGTTCTGTGAGTTTTGGAGCATGTCTATGGATAGGAAGCTTGAGAGTTGTCTTTACCTCACCTTTGTCATCAATCGTATCTCCTACAACATTAAAGAGACGGCCTAATGTCTTTTTACCGACTGGAACTGAAATCGGAGCACCAGTTGCAAGAGCCGTGTCACCGCGTTTCAGGCCGTCTGTCGGTCCGAGGGCAACAGCACGGACACGATGATCGCCAATGTGGGATGCTACTTCCAAAACCAATATTTTTAATTTTGTTTGGTTTGTCGCTACATGGAGAGCTTCATAAATTTGTGGAAGATAGTTCTCTTCAAACTGTACATCAACAACTGCTCCCATGATTTCTGTAATAATTCCGGTCATTGCCTGTTCATTCTTTTTCATATAAATATACTCCTTTATTCTACAGCGAGTCGCGCTGTCACCATGTCAGAAATTTCATACGTTATTTTTTCCTGACGTGCTTTGTTATATATAAGAGTCAATTCCGATATAAGCGACAATGCATTGTCTGTTGCGTTTCGCATGGCTACCATCCGCGCTGAATGCTCACTTGCTTCGCTTTCCAAAACCGCATCCCGAATTTGATTTTCAAGATAATGCGGGAGAAGCGCATCAAATACTTCGTTAATGCTTGGTTCAATAACAAATTCTGATATGTCAGACTCACTCTTTTCTTTGCTTACGGATTCTAAAGTAAGAGGAAGAATGCTCTTTTTGACAGGAGTCTGCTTGAGTGCTGATACAAATTCAGAAAAGACTAAATCAACCCCGTCATACACCCCATTCATGTATTCTTCTGTTACAAGTTGCGTCAATGCCGCTACCTGCATACTAAAATTAGTACTATCCGAAAAATCCGCTTTAACAACTCCACCGACCCGTGTCACAAAATCAGCCCCTTTTTTCCCTAAGGTTATAAACTCCTGAGCGTTTTTTGTGGGATATGAGGCAAGAGTAAAACGAAAAAGATTGGTATTCAATCCGCCACAAAGACCTTTATTTGTTGAGATGAGAATTGATAATCGTTTTCCGGTTATTTGTTTTGGTCGTTTTAATAACGGATGGTTGGAAACATCGGTTTTGGATGATAATTCCATGACCATTTCAAATATTTTCTGTGCGTATGCTTTTCCGGCAAGAGCCTGTGTTTGAGCTTTCTTCATCTTTGAAGCAGCAACCATTTCCATTGCTTTTGTAATTTGAGAAATATTACGAATAGATTTAATGCGGCCCCTTAAGAGTCTGATACTTGCCATAGAGTTATTTCCAATTTTTGACAAACCGTTCCGTATCTTCTTTTAGTACTTTAACAATTGAATCTGTCAGTTGTCTTTCCTTGACTATCTCACTCATCAGCTTCTTATTGTGCTTATCAAGGTATTCCAGGTATGCTTTTTCAAATTCAACGATTTTTGTTAGTGGTACTGCATCAAGATATCCGTTAATACCAGCCCAAATTATTGCAACCTGCTCTTCTACCGGCATAGGAACGTACTGGCCTTGCTTAAGAATTTCTACCATTCTTGCGCCTCTGTCGATTTGTTTCTTTGTGGCTTCATCTAGGTCCGTAGAGAATTGCGCAAACGCGGCAAGAGACCGGTATTGAGCCATATCTAATCGCAAGTTTCCAGCTACTTTTTTCATGGCTTTAATTTGTGCGGCTCCTCCGACACGGGATACTGATATTCCAACGTTTACTGCAGGTCTTTGACCGGCATTAAACAGATCCGGTTCAAGAAATATCTGTCCGTCTGTAATTGAAATTACATTTGTCGGGATATATGCTGACAAATCATTAGCCTGCGTTTCGATAATGGGAAGGGCGGTAATTGACCCTCCGCCGTGTTTGTCATCTAATCGGCATGCTCGTTCAAGAAGTCTACTGTGAAGGTAAAAAACGTCACCAGGATATGCTTCTCTTCCTGATGGACGTCTGAGGGTAAGGGATATTTGCCTATATGCCCACGCGTGTTTCGTTAAGTCATCATAAACGACCAATACATCTTTTCCCTTATCCATAAAGTACTCGGCAATAGCACACCCCACATATGGAGCAAGATACTGGTATGGAACCGGATCGGATGCTGATGCGGCAACGATGATCGTATGATCCATGCTTTTATGTTTTGTTAAGTCTGATATAACCTGCGCTATACGTGATGTCTTTTGCCCGATAGCAACATAAATACAAATAACATTTTCTTTTTTCTGGTTAATAATCGTGTCTACCGCAATAGCAGTTTTTCCTGTGTTCCTGTCTCCAATAATCAATTCCCGTTGGCCTCTTCCAATTGGGATAAGGGAATCAATTGACTTAATACCTGTTTGAAGCGGTGTCGTGACTGGTTGGCGATACATAACACTTGGCGCGATTTTTTCTATTGGATACATTTTTTTGCATTTAATTGCACCTTTTCCGTCGATTGCATCACCTGCGGGATTAATTACTCTTCCTAATAATTCTTCTCCTACGCCAATTGACAACAAATCGCCCGTGGCTTGCACTTCATCGCCTTCATTGAGTTTAAGATAATCCCCAAGTACAATTGCTCCGACGCTATCCTCCTCGAGGTTAATGGCAAATCCAGGTATCCCATGAGCAAATTCCACCCGCTCCATATATGCCACATTCGGCAACCCAGAAATTTTTACAACTCCGTCAGCAATAGAGGTAATAGTCCCAACGTGTTTTCCTTGCGTTTTCGGTTCGAACCGTTCAATTTTTTTAAGTAACTCGTCAGCGATTATTTTTTGAATGTCATTTTTCATACATATTACCTCATAAGGATTTCTCCCATCTCATTTATTTGAGATGAATAACTTGTATCAATAATAAAATCTGCAATCTTGATTTTTAATCCTGCAATAAGTGACCGGTTTATCGAAGAGTCAATTGATAAATCATGCCCTACGATATTGGATAGAACCTTTCGTAATTCTTCATTTTCCTCTTCTGAAAGACGACTAGCAGTTTCAACATATGCGATTTTTTCTTTTCGCGCTGCACTACTCACCTTCCCTAAAAGAGTCTGTATTTTAGGAACAATGCTCGATTTTTTACCACCCTGACGAAGGTATTCACTGATACCTTCAACAAAGCTTTGTCCGTCTTTGGTCATTCCGTTTTTCATACAATCATTCCTGTCAGAGATCTTTAAGCCTTCAGGTTTTTTAGGTCCTTTATATGAGCATGAATCACTTTTTGCTGGACTTCATTTGTCATAACGCCAGTAAGGAGTCGTTTTGACATACTTACTGCAAGCTCTATAGCCTCATCTTTCATGTGGTTTTCCATATCTTTTTTCATTCGCTCACCTTCATTTTTTGCCTTTTGGATTATCTCTTCCGCATTCTTTTTTGCTTCAGCAATTATTCGTTTCTCTTCTTCTTTGCCTTGTGCTCGTGCTTCTTCTATAAGTTCTTGACCCTGTTTCCGTGCTTGTTCGAGCACTTTTTCCGATTTTGCTGCGAGTTTTTCCTCTTCGGCTTTCAGTGATTCTGTGAGCGCCAAACTCTCTTCAATTTTCTTTTTCCGTTTTTCCAGCATCGTAAGGATCGGCTTATATAAAAGCTTATTGAGAACGACCATGATGATCAAAAAATTTACTATTTGAGCGAGTAGTAAACTCGGTTCTATCCCTAACTTATCCATACGATCCTTTCTTAGACGAATTTAATAATAAGAGCCGTAACTAATGCATAAATAGCAATAGCTTCGGCAAAAGCGACACCCAAAATCATGCTTGTCCGTACATCTCCAGCAGCTTCAGGATTTCGGCCGATTGCTTCTAATGCTTTAGCTGTCATGATACCAATTGCAAGAGCTGGTAATGCTCCGCCGATTGCAACAGTCAAACCGGTTACAATTAATTTTACAGAATTTGCATCCATAATATTCTATTCACCACCTTTCCTTTAGTGTTCCTCGTGCGTCATCGCAACGTTAACAAATACGCTTGTGAGCATGGAAAATACGATAGCCTGTATAAACCCAACAAACAATTCTAGCACGTAGAATGGCATCGGTGCGATAAAGGGCATGAGAAACGCAATAACCGTGAGAAGCACTTCTCCAGCAAAAATATTCCCGAATAACCGGAAGGCAAAAGAAATGATCTTTGAGAGGTCTGATATGATTTCAAGAAATCCTACAAAGAACATAATAGGATTCGAAATGTTAATAAATCTCTTGCTGTATCCGCCACCAAGAGCCATAAATCCATATACCTGTATGGCAATAACAGCTACAATTGCTAGAGCCAGAGTCATATTCAAATCAGCTGTTGCTCCTCGAAGGAGCGGCGTAAATTTAGATCCATGTGACGTCTCTTCTTTTACTTCCTTCTTTTCTTCGGAAACTATTGCCTGTTCTTCTGATACTATGGCATGCGTCTCTGTTATTTTTTCTTCTGTTGTTGCTTCATGGGTGACTGACGTTTCTGTTACTTCATGTTTAAACCCAATTGTTCCAAACCCAGGCAATAAGCCTTCCCAGTTAGCGATAATGACGAAAAGAAAAATGGTAGTAACAAGAGGAAAAACCGTTTTAATATACTTTCCTAAAACTGATTCAAATAACGTATAAAGGCTCTCAATGACAATTTCCATAATTGACTGAAAACCTGAAGGAATGAGAGAGAGTTTGCGAGTCGCAAGAAAAGCGATGAGAATGAGTATGGCCATGACTGACCATGTTGCAAGAAGAGAATTCGTCACGGACAGTGGCCCAAAGGACCAAAGTTTCTCCGCTGCCAGAGATATATGAGGCATAAATGCAATAATTCCTTTCTTATGAATTCCTACTCAAGAATCTTTAATAATGGCCTGCACCGTACGGACTAAATTCATGATCGATATTACTAGTCCAAGTAATAGTCCGCTGACTGTTGCTTTGGGATAAAAATTCCAACGATTATCGATATATTTTCCTATCAATAATCCCACAACAATCGGTATTGTTATCGTAAATCCAATTTCACCAATAAACCCTAAATAATATTGCCAATTCTTTCCGTGCTTCTTTTGAGGAGGAATGTATGGATCATGTTTCACATGTCCGTTTTCCTCAATTGATAACCTAATCTTCTCTTTATTCACTCTTAGTCAATCTTACCAATAAAAAAACAATAGAACAAGAGCTGTCCTATCGATTAATATAGCTTTAATTTTAATAAACAAGGGAAGGTATACACAATACATACCTATTACATACATTCTTTTCCCTTATTTTTTCGTTATTTCACTCATATCTTCTACAAGCATTGTTAATCTGTCATCTTTTTTATCGATTTTTCCATATACTTTTACAACTCTGTCATGGGAGCAAAGAGACGCACATTTTTGATAAATTTTGGGGAAAACGACTAATTCAATTGATCCGCCTAAATCTTCCACTTTAACAAAAGCCATTTCGTTATTTGTGGCTTTTGTCGTAATTTTCTTTACTTGTGTCACTAACCCTCCAATTGTCAGACGTTCGCCGATATGCTCGTCATTAATTTGAGCAATTTGTGTTGCGCCCAAGGCTTCAATTATTTTCGCATATGATGCTAATGGGTGAGCTGTAAGGTAGAATCCTAGGAGTTCTTTTTCAAAAACTAGCATTTCCTGAGATGAAAGTTCAGGAACGTCAGGGATCGTGATATGTATTGAGACAATTCCACTATCCTCGCTTTCATCAAATAAGCCTGATTGTCCGGCAACATGCGCTTTATGTGCTTTATGGACCTGATCAAGGGCTTCCGGAAGGACCATGAGAAGTCCAGCTCTCGTTCCAAACCTATCAAACGCGCCGGTTTTAATAAAACTCTCCAAAGTTTTTTTATTCACTTTTGAAACATCAACACGAGAGAGAAAATCACCGAGATTTTTAAACTGTTTTTCATTTCGAGCAATTAGAATACTTTCTATTGCAGCCTCTCCGACATTTTTAATTGCTGATAATCCAAACCGTATATTTCCTTTTTCTACAGTAAATTCAATTCCAGATGTATTAATGTCAGGAGGAAGAATTTGGATATTCATGCGTCTGCATTCAGCAATTATTCCTGTTATTTTCTCATCACGGGTTGGACCTGTGTTAGCACGTGATTCAGCTGTCAACACTGCTGTCATATATTCAACCGGATAATTAGCCTTCAGGTATGCCGTCCAATACGCGATAACAGAATAACAAGCGGCGTGCGCCTTATTAAAACCATAACCTGCAAACGGTTCGATAAGATTAAATAATTCTTCTGCTTTTGACTGAACCAATCCGTGTTTTACACATCCGGCAATGAATTGTTCACGCTGTTTTTTCATTTCAGAAGGAATCTTCTTTCCTACTGCCTTTCGAAGTTTGTCAGCGTCTCCCCACGAGTATCCGGCTACCGTAATCGCTGTTAAGAGTACGTCGTCCTGATACGCAATAATGCCGTACGATTGTTTGAGAACGTCTTTCAAACGTGGGTCAGGGTATGTGATAAGAGCAGGATTATGTTTTCTCCTGATAAATTCCGGTATGACCTGCATTGGTCCTGGACGAAATAATGCTACCATTGCCATGACATCAAAAATTGAAGAAGGTCGTAAATCTTTTATATATCGTCGCATGCCGGCAGATTCCAATTGGAATATGCCTGTTGTTTCAGCTTGTGAAAGCATTTCATACGTTTTTTTGTCATCAAGCGGAATTTTATCAATCTCGACCACCTTCCCCTGTACTTTTTTTATTATCTCCAAAGCCTGAGACATGATGGTTAAATTTCGTAAACCCAAAAAATCCATTTTTAAAAGTCCTACGCCATATTCTCCAACCGTATACATATCATATTGTGTAATTATCCTATCGCCCTTTGATTCTTTCTGGAGAGGAGTGTATTCGACCAAAGGCCTATCCGAGATAACGATTCCAGCTGCATGAACTGAGGCGTGACGCGCAACCCCTTCCAATTTCTTTGCTACATCAATCAACTTTTTTGTTTCCGGCTCAGATCTGTATGCCAGAGCAAGTTCTGCAGATTGTTCCATTGCTTTTTCTAGAGTCATCTGGCTTCCCTGAAATCCCGGCGGGATGAGTTTGGCAATTCTATCAGGCTTACTGTATGGCATACCAAGCGCTCTTCCGGCGTCCCTAATTGCGGCTCTTGCCTCCATTGTTCCAAAGGTAATAATTTGCGCTACATGATCACTCCCATATTTTTCCGTTACGTATTGAATGACCAAATCGCGCTTGTCGTCAGCAAAATCCAGGTCGATGTCAGGTGGAGATGGACGCTCCGGATTAAGAAACCGTTCAAAAGGAAGTTGGAAATAGAACGGGTCAAGGCCGGTGATGTTTAAGGCATATGATACGACTGACCCGGCTGCAGACCCTCTTCCTGGACCAACTGCTACTCCGTGGGATTTTGCCCAGTTTACAAAATCCTGGACGATCAGAAAATAGGCAGCATAACCACGTTTATTAATAATATCTAACTCGTATTCAATTCTTTCTCGTATCTCAGGAGTTACAGTTTTGTATCTTTTAGTTACTCCAGCATCAACGAGCTGTTTGAGATAATCCTGAGGAGTTGTGCTTATCGGAACCGGATATTGTGGAAGCTGCCATTTTCCAACGTCAAGCGTTACATTACACATGTTTGCAATTCGAACTGTGTTTTCTATTGCCTCCGGATATTTAGAAAAAAGACTCTTCATTTCATCAGGAGAGCGCATATAAAAATCAGGACAGTCAATCATTTTTAATGGCCGGTTTTGTTCAAGAACCGTGTGTTGTGTCTGTACGCAAAGAAGAATATCCTGCGCTTCTGCGTCGTCATTGTGGACATAGTGTATGTCGTTTGTAGCAACAAGGGGTAATCCCAACCGCTTTCCTAATAACGCCAGTTTTTCATTAATTTCTTCGCATTCTGGAATTTTCGTGTGATACTGGAGTTCTAGGTAATAGTGGTCTGGTCCGAAAAGTTCTGCATATTGTTTTGCGACTCTCTCTGCTTCTTTATCATCGTGTTTAATAAGTAACTGTGAAACTTGTCCCGCAAGACACGCAGATAAACAAATAAGGCCTTCATGGTATTTTTCTAATATTTCATAATCTATCCGTGGTTTATAGTAAAACCCCTCTAGGTGGGCGGCAGTGACAATTTTCATTAAATTCCGATATCCAATTTCGTTTTCAGCCAGAAGCACAAGATGGTATGGATCAGTATCCATCTTCCCTTCCTTATCAAACCTGCTACGCCTCGCTACATACGTCTCGACACCGAGAATCGGCTTAATGCCAGCTGCCACTGCTTTTAAGTAGAATTTGAAACACCCGTACATTGCTCCATGGTCGGTAATTGCCAGAGAGTCCATCCCATACTTCTTAGCTTCTTCAATGAGATGATCGAGTTTACCCAGTCCATCGAGGAGTGAAAATTCACTGTGAGTATGAAGATGTATAAAATCAGACATACGTTATTTTCCGTTCATTCGCCGTTTGAGTTCTTCTTCAATTGCTTTTGCGTCACCCTTCCCTTGTAATTCCCGTTTCACTTGTCCCACGAGATACATGACTACTGTTACTTTTCCATTTTTATAATCATTCACTGCTTTTTCCTGGTTATGTAGTACCGATGAAATTGCATGAGCAACATCCTCAGGATTAACATTTGAAGATTCCGATTGTATAGAAATTTTTTCAAGAAGATCATGTGGAGATGATGTTGTACCATCAACTTTTTTATTAATAATTGTGTTAGCAATTTTTTTAGGTGTTATAGCTTTATATTTCGATTCTGATTCACACAACGCTATACAGGACTCAAAATAATCTGCCCGTGCTCGAGTTTCAATGATTTGAATTGCCTCAGGATCAGCTAACCCATACTCCTTAATAAATCGATTTTTTTTATCAGTAGGTAATTCTGGCAACGTTTGTTTTAACTCCGTAATAGTTTTTTTTGTCAGACGAATAGGAGGAATGTCAGGCTCTGGGAAATATCGGTAGTCTACAGCTCCTTCTTTTGCTCTTTGGGAGAATGTTATTCCTTTGTCTTCGTTATATCCGCGCGTTTCTTGGGATGGGATTTCTCCTTTTTCAATAATCTCGATTTGCCTCTCAATTTCAAAATCTATCGCTTTTTTAACAAAATTAAATGAATTAATATTTTTGACTTCGACTTTATACGGAGGCAATAATCGTATACCATCATCTTTACCCTTTGATATTTTCCTTACTGAAATGTTTGGTTCCAACCTCATGCTTCCTTTTTCCATGTCAGCGCTTGATATATCCAGGTATTGAATTATTTGGTGAAGATGTTTTAAGAATTCCTTTGCCTGATCTCCTGAGTGAATGTCGGGTTCCGTAACTATTTCAATGAGGGGCACTCCTGACCTGTTAAAATCAATGAGAGTTTTTTTCTTTCCTTCCACTGTTTGATGGAGAAGCTTCCCAGTATCCTCCTCGAGATGGACTCGATTAATCCGTACTATACCCTTACTGGTTTTAAGTTTTCCGTTCTTACAAAACGGCATATCATATTGGGATATTTGGTATCCTTTTGCCAAATCAGGGTAAAAATAGTGTTTTCTATCAAATTTTGAGAGTTCAGAAATGTCACACCCTAAGGCAAACCCTAACTTTATCGTCCATTCAATTGCCTTTTTGTTTGCAACAGGCAATCCTCCGGGATACCCAAGACACACCGGACATGTATGAATGTTTGGTTTTTCAGCAAAAAATGGATCATTTTTACACCCGCAGAACATCTTACTGACTGTTGCCAGTTCAACGTGTATTTCCATTCCTATAATCGGTTCGTATTGTTTTAAATCCATAATTTTTATTTATTCTTTTATTGTTTGTTGTTCAAAACTATGTGCAACTCGAATAATTTTTTCTTCCTGCCATTGGTCACTTATGATATTCATTCCTAAATAGAGATTTGTTTTGGTATCGTGATAGCATGGGACATTAATTCCGGGTAATCCTGCGATAGAGGAAGGTTCAAGGAGCATATCCTCAAGTTCTCCAAACATCGGACTTTTTTCACTTGCACCTAACTCTTGGGCAAACCCAGGAGAGGTCGGAGAAATTAGGACATCAAACGTTTGAAATAGTTGATGGAAATTAGCGATATACAAACTTCTTACCTGTTGAGCTTTAATGTAGTATTTATCTGCGTACCCTTTTGATAAGGTAAATGTCCCGAGCATTATCCTACGTTTTGCTTCTGCACCAAAAAAAGATCTGTCGTGACCGAATCTAATCCCGTCGTACCGAGCGAGATTACTTGACACTTCTCCTCGTTGGACGACAGTGTATACGGATATTGCGTAATCCGGGGTAAGAATAGTGTTGTTTTTCAATTGCGGTGATAATGGTATATGTGTGACTGAACAACCGAGAGATTTAAATAGTTTCCCTGCGTTTTGAATAGCCTCATCAACTTTCGTATTCTTTAATTTCGGATGATCAAGATAGCACATGCCAATTTTCATTCCTTTTATTGGTTTATCTATGTTTTTTACTAAATCTGGAGGAGCAATGTCAGCTGATGTGCTGTCATATTTATCATGCCCGGCGATAGCATTAAATACTATTGCCGTATCCTCTACTGTTTTTCCAATCGGTCCAGGACAATCCAATGATGATCCCATGGCTACTACCCCAGTTCGTGGGACTCTCCCATATGTGGGTTTAAGTCCTACCACGCCGCACCATGACGACGGTTGACGGATTGACCCAGCTGTTTCAGATCCCAAAGCTCCGATACAGACGTCGGCTGCTACGGCCGCAGCACTTCCTCCTGACGAACCACCAGGTAAGTGTTTTGGATTCCTTGGATTCTTTGTTGCACCGAAATCCGATGTTTCAGTACTTGATCCGTGTGCCCAGGCATCCATATTTGTTTTTCCAATGACAACTCCTCCGGCTTTTTGCAACCTCTCCGTTACAGTAGACTCATATGGCGTCATAAATCCTTCCAGAACTTTTGAGGAAGCGGTCGTGGGTAATTCTTTTGTCAAGAAATTATCTTTAACTGCAATTGGCACACCAGCCAAAGGCGTATCAAGGAGTTTCTCTGCTTTTGATACTGCTTCCTTATCAAGAGACAAATAGATGTTTAATTCCGCATTTTTCTTTTGAATCTCGTTTTCCACGTCAGTATAAAGTTCTTTGTGGGAGATCTCTTTTGATTTTAATTTCTTTATGGCTTCTTTGAGAGTTAGTTTATGTAAATTCATGTTTTTACTCCCTATCTATCACCTGATCCACGACAAAAAATCCTTTATATGTTTGTTTAGCGTTTCTTAAAGCCTCATCTTGAGAAAACTCTCTTTTTTCATCAACTGCATCTTCCCGTAATATATTTTCCAACGCTGTAACCTGGTGCGTCGGTTCAACTGAAGTTGTATCGGCTTTTTTTAAGTCGTCAACCACTTTCATGGTTATCGTAAAGCCCGCTGCTAGTTTAGTTTTTTCTTCATCAGTTACGGGGATATTGGCTAGTGTTGCGATGTGAGCCACATCATCATTTGAAAATGAAATATGTGATTGCATACATTCATTATTCTACCGTAAAATATGCTCATGCGCCAATACCAGGTTATCTACGAACAAATGATAGACGAGAACAAAGATATCTTTACATCCTTTTTTTCAATTCATGATGCGTATGTCCTAGATCCGGGAAAAAACCAGGAAAAATTCAATGAAATTGGGAAAAAAATTCAGGACATTGTGAGAGTTTATGAAAGAAAACTCTGTGGAAAAACCGAAGGAGGCATGTACAGCAAATTTTCGACAAACTTATCCGAGAAATTCTGGGGACTCGTGAGATCGGACTTCCCAAAAATTGATTGTGTTGGAATCCTCACTACTCACGCTTAATTACTTTTCCATAATCCGTGGAGATTACAATATTCCCGTGCATACTCTGTCTTTCCGATAACTGGAAAATAGGCTTCGGGCTTGTCCCCAGGATTAAGAAACTTTTTATATACTACCCCATCGATAAGTACTTCAATCCATTCAATATAATGAGTTAGTTCCATTGGATGAGGGATACTCCCGACTTTAACGAGTACTCCTTTCTCTGATACTTCTATAACGGGAACATGTTTTTCGATAGCCCCATCAGAGGTGTTTTCCTTTTGAAGAATCATTTCCTTTCCACAGCAAACAAGAGTTCCTCCGCCTACATGGAGAACTTCTACTATGTTTCCGCATACGCTGCATTTATATACCATCATTCTTTTCATATATTCCTCCTTATTCTTAAGAGAAACGGTTTATACAATATTCATGTGCTTTCCACTCCAGTGTATCATCAAGTGGAGACAATTGGATATCTTTATTGTATTTATATTCTAAGGCATTTTTGATAATAAAATCTGCAATATGAGGATTTTTCGTGAGCAATGGCCCGTGAGAGTATGTTGCGATACAGTTTTTATATACCGCTCCTTCAGTACCATCCTCTCCATTATTCCCATACCCTTTGATGACTCTTCCAAACGGTTGAACGCTTTTCCCTAAATATGTCCTTCCTCCGTGGTTCTCAAATCCAACAACTGTTCTTATTGGAATGTCTGAAAAACAATCAGCTGTTAATTGTATTATGGTATTTCCTATACACCGTGGCTTCTTCCTGCCGAAATGGACTGTATAAAGATCAAGAATATGAAGTCCTTCCCACCTGGTTCCATCGATATTTTGGTAGTAATTTCCCAAAAGCTGAGGAGAACCACAGACAAATAATCCTGGCGTGCCTTTATCGATCATTTTTTTAACTGTTGGACCCTTTTTTTGTAAATCTTGAAGAAGTATTCCCTGCTGCCAGTCCTGTGACCCGCCGCCAAAATAGAGATCTATATTTTTTAGGTCATCGAAGGACATTGAAAAATCAATTGGCTTAACATCTACCTCAATTCCTCTCCATGCGCATCGCTTTTCCAATACGATAATATTCCCCCTGTCTCCGTATGTTGACATGAGATCCGGGTATAACCAACCAATAGTTAATTTTAAACTCATAAAATCTTTCTCCCTGTTACAATTTTTCTCACATCAAGCATTGCTGAATACGTGGCCAATACCCAAAGTGTCTCAGTTTTCTTTGTCAGTATTACGGCTTTATCTATGGCTTCTGACAAATTGTTAACTATTTCAAAATGCTGTTTTTTCTTTTGAATATTGGATACCTCAACATATTTCATCCGTACTCCCATATCCAATGCTCTATCTCCCGAAACAATAATTGGATATTGATATCCATGTAACTGTTCAAAATCCACGTCCCATATCCAGGACACATCCGTGCCATCAGGAATGCGGTCATTGAGGAGAATCATCATTGGACCTTTTTGTGATGAGGATAATACGGTTCGGAGTGACTCATTAAATCCTGTCGGATTTTTAGAAAGGAGTATTTTTACTTTTTTATTTTTATACACTACTTCTTCCATGCGACCGAATGCCGGGGTAAATGTTGACAACGATTGTTCTATTCTTATTTTAGAAATTCCAGTAGCAAGGCTTACAGCTGAAGCCGCAAGTGTATTATATATATTGTATACGCCTTCCAGTGGGGATTGTACGTCATTTTCTATTATGGTATTTTTTGGGTGAGCGAAATGACATGACTGACAAGAGTAATCTCCAAGGTGGGAGTAATAAAAGCCTGTGTATTGTAATTTTGTCTTACATACTGGGCAGTAGATCGAATCAGTTGCGTGTTGTACGTGAGGAATGTAGTAGTTTCTATTCCCAAGGCCAAAGAATGCTGTATGAGTTAATTTGTTTTTTCCAATTGAGGCCAGGAGCGGATCATCGGCGTTTATAATTACTTTTGTTTTTGGTGAAAGGGTTTCAACAATATCTCTCCATTTTTCTCCTATTGCTGTTACCTCTCCATACCTATCCAACTGATCCCGAAAAAGATTTAACAAGACAAGAATTACATTTTGATTCCCAACGTCTTTTATGATTTTTGGAAGCGCGTTTTCATCTACTTCAAATATTCCCCAATCTGTATCCTGTGCTGAGAGAAGTGAAGAAACGATGCCGTTTTTAAGGTTAGCTCCGCTCGTGTTGTGAATTACCTTCTCTCCATTATCCGATAAAATTTTATCTATCATTAATGTAGTCGTTGTTTTCCCGTTCGTCCCGGCTACAATAATTATTCCTTTTTTGGGGATAGATAAGAGAATTGATAAAATATCAGGTGATATGCTAAGAGCAACTTCTCCCGGCCATGTTGCGCCAGCTCCAATATGAAGTGTTTTACTTAAAAAAGAAATTAATTTTCCAACTATTACTGCTAGTGTATCCATACTACATTGACCTCAAAATCCGTATCCTGTCTTTAATAGGTGGATGCGTATCAAAAAGCCCAGAAAACCATGCGCCGAATGATTTCCCTTTAAAGGGATCGGCAATATAGAGGTGGGCTGTTGCGTTTGTTGCTCCTTCGAGAACCTCTTTATCTTTGCTGATTTTCTCAAGGGCTCTTGCAAGGCCCTCTGGATACCGTGTGAGGAGTGCTCCACTTGCATCCGCCAAATATTCTCGTTTCCGGGACATAGCCAGTTGGATAAGAGTTGCGATGAGGGGAGTAATGACCGCAAGAATTATTCCAATAATAAAGAAAACATTCCCGGAGTTTCGATCATCATTATCCCTGTCCCTTCCTCCCCACCAGAGATTTCGTAAAAACATATCCGAAGCGTAGGCTACCGTTCCCACAAGAACGGCTACAACCACCATGAGCCGTATGTCGTAGTTTTTTATGTGAGACAATTCGTGCGCGACTACTCCTTCTATTTCCCGTCTGTCCAAACGATCCAAAAGACCTGTAGTGACACACACTATTGCATGTTGCGGATCCCTGCCTGTTGCAAATGCATTAATTGCGGAGTCTTCGATAACGTAGAGCTTTGGCATCGGCAGCCCTCCCGCAATTGAAAGGTTTTCCGCTACAGTATAGAAATCAAATTCATTTTTTCGTGTAGCTGGCCTTGCCTTACTCATTGCAAGAACTATTTTGTCTCCCCAGAAATACGAAACTAGGCTTGAAGCAAATGAGATAACAAGAGCTATTCCTAAATATGAATCGCCATATCCTGTTGCCTGACCGAATACGTACGCTAGGCCAATGACAACGCAAATAAAAAGCGTCATGATGACATACGTTTTAACAACGTTAGAAGCAATTTGGGATCGAATAGACATGGACGTTAGAATTCCACTTTCACGGACTTCCTGTCCTCTTCATCAGTTTTGAAGAATGGTCGTTCCTTAAACCCAAGCATGTTGGCAATAACTGAATTTGGGAACAGTTTCACTTTTACGTTAAAGTCCATGACTGTTGAATTATAGAATTGCCGTGAATATGCCACTTTGTCTTCTGTATCTGATAATTCCTTCTGGAGACCTAAAAAATTCTCGTTTGCCCGAAGTTGTGGATAGCTTTCCGCAACAGCAAAGAGATTCTTTAAGGCGCCCGACAACTGGTCATTGGCTTTTGCCATCTTCTCTGGAGTTTCTGCGCTCAGAAGGGCTGAACGTGCCTTTGTCACATTCTCAAAAACACTCTTCTCATGTTTGGCATATCCTTTCACCGTTGATACGATATTGGGAATTAGGTCAGCTCGCCTTTTTAACTGCACGTCAATTTGACTCCATGCTTCGTCAATTTGTGTTGCATTTGTGATGAGTCCGTTATAAAGAGACCAGACAAAAAGAGCAATGAGAAATATCACTCCTCCAACAATAAGTATCGGCATACGTAATCCTCCTTTATAAGGAAAAATTGTACGGTTATGTTAACCACTTGATAATTTCATTATAGGAGCTAGTATTATAAATGTCACGTTTTTGACTCCATCCGCGCCGAGCTACCGTTACGCCATACGGCATGAGCATCATTTCTCCTTTTGCATGAGCATCAGAGTTAACTACAAATCTGACGCCGTGTTTAATAGCATCAAATACAAGGCTATCTGGCAAATCAAGTCGGTACGGCGATGAGTTGATTTCAAGCGCCACATCACGCTTCTTACATTCCTCAAATATTTTCATCCAATCCACTTCATATCCTTCACGTTTTCCAAGAAGCCTTCCGGTTGGGTGACCGATAATTTTAACTTTTTGATTATCGGAAAGCGCACGAATCAGGCGGCTTGTCATTGAGGCCCTATCTTGCTGGAAACTGGAGTGAATGGAAGCAATGACGGCATCAACCGAATCAAATGCTTTTTCAGGCAGTGACAGGTGTCCTTCCGGATCAATATCAACCTCAAGCATGACAAATACATGGATATTTCTGTGATGTTTTTCATTCCATTTGTCTGTATGGGTCAGATAAAATTCCTTACGCCTTTTCATGATGTCAATGATTTTTGCCTCAGTATGCTGACTGACACTCGGATTGTGATCAGAAACGCCGATATATTGGTAATTCAAAAGAGATGCAGTATCGAGAATGTCTTCGATTGAATCAGCTCCTAGGTCATGGGAAGGCTCCAAATTAAATGACGTATGGATGTGAAAGTCTCCTTTAATATCGTGTTCCTCAACCAAGGCAGGGAGTTTGTTTTGAAGAGCTGCGGCAATTTCCCCTCTATCTTCGCGGAGCTCGGGAGGTATCCACTGCATTCCAAGGTAATTATAAAAATCCTTTTCATTGTCAAATAGCATCACTTTCCCATCGCTTTTCGTCTTCTTAATTCCGTACTCTGATAGTGAATATCCTTTGGACAAGGCATACGTCCGCAACTGGATGTTGTGGTTTTTGGAACCGGTGAAATATTGAAGCATTGCGCCATATGATTTCTTCTCTTGTACCCGTAGATCCACTTGTCTCCCATTGTGCAATAGAATTGACGCTCCTGTCGGGCCCTTTTCAATTATTTTCTGGTTTGGATACGAGCAAAAATGTTCTATAGCGCTTTTTGGTTTATCGGATAGAATTGAAATATCAATGTCACCAATGGTAGCGACCCTTCTTCGTAAACTTCCGAGAGCATCAATCTGATTGATTGATGCGTGTTTTTTCATGAATGAAAGAATTTCAGCAGCAATCATGTCCGCTTCAGCTAGGGTAATTCTGTTTTCTTTTATCGATCCTTTTTTGTATATTTCAATATTTTTGAGAATGTCTTCCTCGGACTTTTCTCCAAACCCTTCCATTGGAGCGATTTTTCCTTTTTTTGCAGCTTTTTGAAGGTCGTCAACAACTGATTTTTCATTGTGTAACTTTAATTCTGTTACCAACTTATATGCTCTTTTGGGTCCGATACCGGGAACATTCAGTAATGGAAATACTCCCTGTGGGACTTTTGCCATTGTTGCATCAAAATGCTTATTTTTTCCTGTGCGGAACAGTTCATCAAGGTGAGCGATAATTTGGTCACCTACCCCCGGGATATCCTTTAACTTTTTGTCGTCCCAAAGATCCTTAACTTCGCTTGTGAGGTGTTCAATACTGTCAGCTGCCCGTTCATAGGCAATAATTTTAAACCGGTTTTCGTTGAGGATTTGATAGGCAGCCGCCATTTTTTTAAACAGTGCTGCAATTTGAAGATTTGTATAATGATGCTCTGACATAAAGTATTGAGTACATTGGTATCATAACATGTCACATAGACCGGGCTCAAATTAATATGGTATAATTTCAATACAAATTGTGTAATGGGATTGTAGCTCAGCCTGGTTAGAGCGCTTCCCTGTCAAGGAAGAGGTCACGGGTTCGAACCCCGTCAGTCCCGCCAATATAAAAAGAGCCTTTTTTGGCTCTTTTTTTATAAACACTTCAGTATCAACTTGAACTTGTGTTATTCTTGGCGCATGAAACTTAATAATATAATTAGCAGTTTAGAAGTAATTAATACTTTTGGAGAGAGATTAGAAAATATATTGAAGGGTAATTTTAAAGCTAATGAAGTTATTATTTTCGTTCATGGATTCGGAGTAGATCTTCATGAAACTGGTGGATTATTTGATTATGAAGCTAATGAATTAGGCAATCGTTATATAACGCTTCAATTTTCTTTGTCAGGATGCGGCAACAGCGGTGGTAAATCTGAGGATATGAACTATCGAAAACATGCTGATGATTTATCCACCGTAATTAATGCTGTAAAAACACGCTATCCGGATAAAAATATTAATATAATTACCCATTCAATGGGTGGTTTTGTAACTGCTGTGTTATCCCCCAACAACATTAAGAAAATAATCTTGGTAGGATTACCAAATCATAATATTTCTTACCTAAAACAAAGATTGATTGATCGATTTAAAAATCGAGAAGGATCAGTAATTGATTTGGATGGAATTTCAATTTTCCCACGATCATCTGGAATTAATCAAAAAATAGGTTCTTCTTTTTGGAAAGAAATTAATCGTATTCAGCCTATTGCTTTAGTTGAGGATTTGTCTAAAAAGACAATGCTTAAAATTATCCACATGAGACAAGATGAAATTATTGGAAATTTATATATTAATGATTATCATAATTTACCAAATATAGAAGCGGTGTATATTGATGGCAATCATTCTGTTACAGATATTGGTCCAAGAAAAGAATTAATTAATGAAATAAACTATTTTTTCAATGAAGCATAAAGAATAAAGTAGTCCCAAACTTGCATAAGTTTCCCGCTCATTGCATCTCATTTTTTATTGTGCTATAAACTATTTAGTCTTGCCTTCTATTGTATTACCTCTGCCCAATGGTATATTCTATATTTCTCTGCTCAATGTGAAAGGAAACGTATATGTGGAAAGAAATCCAAAAACGATTCAGCTCTCCTGATGCCATCATCTCAACGCTCCTTGGTATAGCAATCGTTGTTGTCCTTGGGATAACTGTATTTAATAGCATTAAATCCGTAACGACCAGTAAAAAAGAGGCAGAAGAACTCAAAAAAGCTGAAGAACAAAAACAGGTGAAACTTCCCGCTACATACACTGTCAAAGAGGGAGATACATTGTGGGGAATTTCCATTGAATACTACAAAACAGGATACAACTGGACAGATATTGCTGAGGCAAATGCCCTTGAAAATCCCGACATTATCTATCCGGGAACAACGCTTTCTATTCCCGATGTTCCAGCAAAAGTCGTGGAACAGGGCGAAATTTCATCGCTCTCCACCATTAAACCAAAACATACAAGCTACACTGTTATTGACGGAGATAGCTTGTGGGGTATTAGTATAAAAGAATATGAGACAGGATATAAATGGCCGGATGTGGCTGAAGCAAATAAAATCCCAAATCCTGATCTCATCTATCCGGGAACTATTCTCCAATTACCATAATTTATAGATTGTTGCCTCAAGAGAAGATTGATATAATTAGGGTGTTCGCTTGCGGGATTAGTACACCGGTAGTATGCATCCTTCCCAAGGATGAGAAGAGGGTTCGATTCCCTTATCCCGCTCCATATGAGAATGGTTTTGCTGAGACCTAGAGTTTCCCCGTCTGACCTAGTTAAACTTCAATGTAGAAAGAATTAATTGTTGAGCTGTTTGATAATACTCCATTGATAGCTTGTGATGATAATCATTATAGTCAAAACTTATGCGATAAAGCAGGGTGTTATCAACAATATAGCAATTATAACTGGGAGTGGTGAAGCTATGCGGTTGCTGTTTAAGAGAAAAACAAACCGCATTTTTTCCACCAATATTTACATAATTAAATTTCGGTGAAACTTCATAGTTATTTAATTCTTTTGACACATATTCTCTGATATCATTGTAAGGCGTATGCTTCGTTACGATTATGCTACCAAGTCTTTCTCCGCCGGCATTTGGATAAAACTCGTTTGAGAAATTAACCCATTCATCAAACTTATCATCATAATGATATTCACTAATTAACTGATCGCCGGTTTTAAAAGTAATTGGATAGTCTGCAGGATATCTAAATATAAACTTGCCGTTTGAACTCACATATTTTTTTGATTGAAGACAAAGTGAGAGATTCTGGGTTATACAAGCAAGATATCTTTCCTTATGTAAATATCCAAAAGCAGCCGCTATAAACAATAGTGGCAAAAGTAAAAATAACACAATTCTGAAAATTATTATTTTCTTTGTTGACATTCTTTAATAGTAGCACTTTTTAATTAATTAGCTTTTCTAATGAAAGTTGACACGAATTCCAAATTTTCACCATGACCCAGAAAAACTTAAATGGTGGAAGTGGAAGGACTAATTATTAGTTCGTTAAAGACAATAACTCTGATACTGTGACAAAGGTGTATCCTTGTTCAAGTAATCCGTCAATTACTTTAGGTAATGCTTCACGGTCAGCTATACATTCCTTTTCACAAAACGGATGAAGAAGGATAATGGATCCTGGTTTTGTGTGTTCCAATGTATATTGGATTATTTTTTCTGTATTTCCTGCTACATATGTATCAGGTTCTACGTCACACATCACCGTCTTCATCTCGTATTGTTTGAGATACCATGGAAGAGCAAGAAGTTTTTTGCCATACGGAGGACGGAAAGTGATGTTTACTAGATAACCTGAATTCCTTATAAGAGTGTTCGTTTTCTGTATCTCGGTATCAATGTATGAGAGAGACTTGAAAAGAAAACGCTCGTGGGAATATGAATGGTTCCCCAGCTCGTTTCCTGCCTCAACGATATTTTTTCCTTCTTGAGGGAATTGTTCAAGATTTCTGCCTGTCACATAAAACGTTGCTTTGACATTTTTCTTTGCAAGTATTTTTACGACCTCATTTGAGTATGGGGATGGCGCGTCATCAAAGGTGAGCGCGACTATTTTTTTATCCGTATCGACACTACTCACCAGCCCACCGAAAAACTGAAACGTTCTACTTTTACTTAATTGCAGTATTCCATATGCCAAAATGAGGAAGATACACACTATTCCAAAACAAAGAAGGATATATCGAATATATTTTGGAATATGTCGCTTCATTGCCTAAGTATAACAAAATTTGTAGAATAAGGGATACGGCAGTATACTTGCCGAGGTAGCTCAGTTGGTAGAGCAACGCTTTCGTAAAGCGTGGGTCGTGGGTCCGATTCCCACCCTCGGCTCCATATGTATAAATCACGATTAGGACGGTTTGAAGAAAAAAAACAGCGTTCACGCATAGCGTTTGCTGTGATAGGGAGCATTGGACTTTTGGTTTTCCTTTGGGTTTTTGGGCTTAAAATTCTCATCGCTTTTTCAGTATTTGTCGATAAACTCAGAGGGTCTGGTCCAAAAGTTGAGGAACAGGTCATCCTTTTTCCTCCAGAAATTGATCCTTTGCCTGAAGCGACCAACAGCGCCCAAACATGGATAACTGGTCGAGCTGATCCGAAACTCACTCTCCTTCTGTTTGTTAACGACGAGGAATCAAAAAAAGTCACTGTTGAAGATGACGGAACGTTCCGCATAGAGAAAATCACATTGAAGGAAGGCGTAAACACGATTTCAGCAAAAGTCACTAATGAGAAAAATCAAGCCAGTGAATTGTCTGAAATACAGAAAGTGACGTTTAAAAAATCAAAACCGAAGCTTGAAGTCACCTCTCCCAACGACGGAGCTACTATTGAAGGAGACAAACAGTATGTCGATGTTATGGGAAAAACAGATGAGGGTAACACCGTGACAATCAACGACCGGTTCGTTGTCGTCTCTTCAAACGGCTCCTTTACCTATACGTTAAACCTCAATGAAGGTGAACAAACATACAAGCTTATTGCCAAAGATATTGCCGGAAACGAGACGGCTCTAGAAAGAAAAATTACGTATCGGAAGTGAGAAGAACAATTATCCACAGAATTACCCACGGATAGAATAAAGAGTTTACAAATTGGGAATGTATTACTGTCGCAACACAAAAAGCAACGATTACAGCGCGTGTTAGGTTTTCTTTGTCTCTTCTTCTTTTATATATACGGTGAAGGATTGTTCCACTTAACCACAAAAATATGGATAACCCAACAACTCCCGTGGAAGCTGCAACAAAAAGGAAACTGTTATCAAGGAGTGAAAACGCACGTGTTGCTTCTCCAACGTCTTTTAACATATACCACCCGTTCCCAAGGATCGGAGCAGTACGAATATACTCCATACTTAATGCCCAATTATCTACTCTGGCAATTCCGGAATTGAACCGGGTAAGAGAAAAAAGAGACGCATGGGGAATTATCTGCAAGAGTATAGACACGATGAGTGAAATCGCAAAAAATCCGATAAGGAGTTTCCAGCGTTTTGTCATTGCCGAAAACACGATAATAGCTCCGATAAAGGCAATATAGCTGCTTCTTGAAAATGTGAGGATGAGGGCTATTACATTTAGAAGAAGCAAACCTACTGACATCCATGTGCTTTTTGAAAGAACAAATTGTATTCCAAGGAGGATGGTTAGTACGAGCATGATGCCGGTAAAGTTCGGATCGAGAAGAGTGGAGAACAACCGGTAATAGTGGGGATCCCACCCAAGATACTGGAGATTTCGTAAGTCTGGATAGAGAGCATATTGGATAAGCCCAATTACTGATAATCCTGTTCCCAATACATAGAGACTTTGTTTCCATGGGAAAGTTTTATAGAGCTTGACCAGTACAAAACCACCTATGACATAGTAGACAAGTCGAGCCAAATACATGCTTCCAATAAGTGCTGCTTCAGTCCCTTTCGAGGGAATTTGAACGATGATGGATAAAATTATTGCTGAAATAAAAAGAATACACGGAGTTAAAATTTTCTTCGGTATTTTTATCTTTATTTTTACGTTTACTAAAAAACCAATACATAGAGAAACGGCAAGGGCGATATCGTGAGGGAAAATATAGCCAGTGAGGACTGGAATTCGTACCAATTGGCCGCATAGAAGGCTCAAAATAAATACCCAAGGGGTTAAATGAAGTATCTCCTTACTTTTTCTCATACGCTACTATTCCCTTTCGTTGTAATTCCCACATCTTTCCTCTTGTTAGAAACGAATGGAGGCTCATCATAAGCGCCATAATTATTCCCGCTGTTCCATCGAGAAAACCCAGCTTGAAAAAGTAATTTACAATGAATTTTCCTAAAGGATACGCCCCGATTTCAAATACTGTTACGCGTTTCCCTTGGGAAATATTGTACTCTGCATTTATTGATGAATACCTGTTTATTTCATTTAAAAATTGCGATACATCTGGGTGGGGGTAATGACGAAGTGGCGATTGGAGAGAGTTAACATTACCTTGTATATTCCACACTTCATGGACTGGTCTTTCCCATTCTCCCGAGTCTTTCTTCCCAAGGCGCAAAAGTTTTATATTTCCGGTTTCACCGTGTTTCAACTCTCTCCCCCACATAAAATCTCTTCGTTTTACATAGAATCCCTGTACATCTGTATTTTCGATCTTTTGAATTATTTCATTTTTCAACTCGTCTGAGACGATTTCATCGCTATCGACAAAAAATATCCAAGGGTATTTTGCTTTCTTTAATCCAAAATTCCTTTGCATTGCAAAATCATCATTTAAGTGCCTTTCGAATATTTTATCCGTATACTTTTTAACTTTTGAGACTGTGTCGTCCGAAGAAAAATCATCGATGACAATAATTTCGTCACACCAGGACAAAGACTGTAGTGTCTTTTCAACTGAATGCGAATTATGAGTGAGTATGACTCCCGAAATCATTGAATTTAGTATATCATAGAGCCAATGCGAATCTTGTATTCACTGGTATCAAAATTTTGTAAACCAATTCCGGTTTTTACCTGTATTTTTGTTCTCTTTATTTTAGGATTTATTTCCCATGCATTGTTTCTTGGAAAAACAGTATATGGCGACGGCATTTTATATTTTAGTTGGCTTCATTCTTCTGTTGTTGATAAGGATCTAGATTTTACCAATGAATATTCACATTTTAAAGTCAAACAACCTTTATCAGGGAACAATACTCTTACAAATAAATACACTGTTGGTCCAGCCCTATTATGGTTCCCAGCATATTTTTGTGTTCATTCATTATTCAAGGGAACTGGTTATGAGCTTCCCTATCAGTTCGTTGTCGGATTGTCTTCTGTTTTTTTCTGCATAACCGGACTTATTCTCCTGTATCGATTGTTATTACAACTTATTCCTCAAACAGCAGCTCTTCTTACAATTCTTGCTCTTGCTTTTGCCTCACACCTCTTCTTTTACGGATCAATTGATACAGTAAATTCCCATGCGTTTTCATTTTTTGCTTCAACCCTTTTTATTTCAGTCTTATTTCAAAAAAACATAACTTGGTTTACTGCAGGAGCTTCATTAGGGCTTATCGGCATACTAAGACCACAGGATATACTGATGGGAATTCTTGTCATACCCTTTCTTTTAAAAGACAAGAAAACTATTGGAAAGCATATCTCCCTTTTGGTTTTGGGTTTTTTGCCTTTTATTGCATTTCAACTCGTTTCATGGAGGCTCGTATTTTCCCAATGGATACTCAATTCATATGCCTATTCCGGTGAAGGGTTTAACTTTTTACAACCGCATATCCTTTCAGTTCTCTTTAATCCCATAAATGGATTATTTCTCTATACTCCTTTATGTTTATTTTCTCTTTATGGCCTCATAGTGCCTTGGAAACAGTATTCATTCCTCAAACCGTATATCATCTATATCTTTTTTCTTGAGGTATATCTTATTTCTTCATGGTCTACTCCATTACAAGGCGCATCATACAGCGGAAGAATGTTTATTGGCGTATTACCTCTTCTTTCCATTGCTTTAGGGGTTTTTATGAAATTTATTCTTCAAAAATGGAATACAGTGTTTCTGCTTTTCAGTTTCGTTCTTCCTTTATCAGCTATAAACTGCATCCTTATCATCTATACCCTTCTCCGATTGCCTTAATAGATATCATTACTATATATACTATTCCAACAAGGCTTAATAGTATCCCTACTGAAAGGCTATTAGAGAAATACCAGAACCGTACGGTATGATCTCCAGAAGAAAGCTCTACTGACTTAAAAATTGAATCGTATTCTTTTATTCTTCCAACTGACCCATCAACTGATACATGCCAGCCCGGATAATTCTGGTCAAGAAATACGACACTTGAAGGTTTGTCTGATGACGTATACACGACTACTTCATTGGGAGTATATGATATAACGGTTACCGCTTCAGTATTTATTGAGCCATCATCGAATCTTAAGAATAATTTCTTTTTTGCATTTTCATTATTCTTCACTTCTACATTCCTACCTTTTTTGTCTATCAGAAACTTTCCGGAAACCGAAGCAACATGAGAGTCATACGGCTCAAGCACTGATATGCCTGTAGGCTCAAATTTTTGATCGTTAAAATACCGTTGGTATGAAATCGGAATAATCGAAGCATATCCTTCGACAGAGCTTACGTTAAAATACATATTGACGTCAGGCCGAAGGATTTTTGCTTGCCACTCTTCTTCCTCACTCTCATTGTCAATTCCGTATAGTTTTATTCTTGGAGAGCCATGTGCCATGGGAATGACATACATGCGGTCATTCTTGAGATCCAAACCCTCCATTGAAGACACTGTCTTTTTTCCTTCGGAAAACCAATCACGTATTTTTTCTTCTGTTATACTTCTCATACCAACTGACGACACGATAAATACGTCAAGAAAAACCAAGAATACCGTTACATATTTCCAAACATTCTTCTGTTTCCATTTACGATACGCAAATGATACAAAAATACATAATATTCCTATCCCAAGAATATTCCATGAAGTTTGCCGAATGATTGTCGAAGTCATCATCGTATCTGGAAAAGCTAATTTCTGAATCACTTTTAAAGGAAAATATGGACTCCACCATTGGATGATACATTTTGCAAACAATTCACTTGCTATACTTCCGATGCTTCCAAACAGAAAGAAGGTAAAGCCGATGATGGGGAAGATTTTTTGAATCAATTTGTCATTATTGTTTTTAATTTCGTCAATGATTATGGCGCTCAGGACAGTTATTGACATCGTATAAATGAAAAGCATCATTTGCGGCATACGGAACTTTGAAAATCCAGGAATAAGAAGTGAAAATAGCCAAAATGCCGGTGTTTTCCCTCCAAAACTCAAGAGGAGTGAAATGAGCATTGATATTCCAAAAAAACGTAGTATCGGTTTTTTCCAAGTAAACTTTAGAAGAAAAAGTAACGGAAGAATTCCCACATATCCCCCAATTGATCCGTTTTCGATAATAGCCGTTCCTAACGAACGGATTCCCACGATAAACGGGAGAATAAACCGTATGGTAAGAATTGGTTTGAGGGATGCAAAAGATGAGTAATCAGTACCTAATACGTTTCTTGTTGCATCTAGAGCATATAAGAAAAACGGTACGGTCTGGAAAGCACTGCATAATGCGGATAAACTTAGAATGGCAAGGGACCATTTTAGTTTTTCCTTAAAATCTATTTTTACGAACACCAATACATAAGCCAAACTCCAGAGGAATGTATAGAATGTCACTTGAGGGTGACCTGAAATGAGCTGGGCTGTACAAATGAGCACAACCAATGGCAATTTTTTCCATGAAATACCGTTAAAAAACCATATCCATGATCCGAATACTAACGGAAGAAATGATGCAGAAAAAAGGACTGCAACATTATTATGACTATCGCCCATCACCCCAGAGAAAGCATAGATGGTTGCAGCCAATATTGACCCAATCTTTGATATCTTTAATTGACGTACACACCAATATGTTCCCCAGTACGCAAGAGCAACAGATAGGATTATCGACCATGTAAGAGCCTGAAACGGCGACAAGAAAAAGTACAAAACATTGGTAATGTTAAGAGTCGTAAACCCCAAATCAGAAAAGAATGGAGAGCCTGAGAGAATATATGGGTTCCAGAGAGGAAACTGATGATCATTGAGTATTGACGAAGCAAGGAATACTTTTGTAGGGACGTTAAAATTGAAATTATCACAGCAGTAAAAGACATAACCCAAAAAAAGCTGTTTATAGAAAAATATTCCGATAAAAAGAATAAAAACTATTACTGCTGCCTTATGAGAGAGAATCTTTTTCATGAGGAGAGTACCTTTTCATACACACCCGCGATTTTTTGGGCAATTATCCGGCTATCATGAACCTTTTCAGCCCGTTCACGCGCTTTTTTCCCGTACATAAGTCTTGACACGCGTGAGAGGATAAATTCCTCAATTGCTTTTGCCAGAGCCTCCGGATTTCCCTCATCCACAAGGAGCGCAGCATCTCCCACATTTTCAGGAATACCTCCACTTCTGGTTGCCACAATAGGAAGTCCCATTGCCTGGGCCTCAAGAAGAACAGTACAGTATTGTTCTTCCCACGTTTTTGTACGTTTACTTGGAGCCACGAAAATGTCAGCGTTTATGTATTCAAGTGGTATTTGATCATAGGTGGATTTTTTAAAATATACGTGCTTCTCTAATCCTTTTTGTTTAACAAGTGTTTTTAGTTTTTCTTCTTCTCCACCCATCCCAATATACGATAGGACTATCTCTGGATACTTCCGATGAAGGATTTTAAATGCTTTCAATACATCAAATATACCTTTATATTCCTCAAGTCTTCCAACAAAGAAAATATGAATGTCTTTTTTTTGTCTTCCGATCATTTGCCAATGAGAACTATGTGGTTTAAACCTACCTATGTCAATACCATGACCAATGACAGTAATTTTATTAGGATCCGTTCCCTCTTTCAGGAGCGCATATTTCGTTTTTTCTGTTAATGCAATGATGTGATCCAACTCTGTACGAGCAATATGTTTAAAACGCTTTCTTCCCCATATCCCTTCATTGTTAAATGGAATGTTCTCAAGAACTGTCGCAACCACTTTTTTAACATATCCCAAACGTTTGGCATGAAGAGATTGTTGTGTGTAGTGATAATATGTTTCAGCAGAATGGACGAGATCAAATCCTTGTAATTTTTGTTCAAGTCCGACTAAATAATGGGCGTCGATAAACATACGGTTGAGGATCTGCATCTTGAAGGGAAACTCCGGTAAATCCATGGGACTTGGAAGTTTGACGACAGGAAAAGGAAACGAATCATGGAAAGGCTTAAGCGATGAAAATGCAGTGAGATGGTACGAATTAGTTAGAGGTATAAACGATTGCATTTCGTAGGCATTGAGGAATTTCCCACGAACGAGAGCCACTTTTTTCATATTTTTGTGAGAAGCGAATATATTTGTACGGCGAACGATTCCCAGGAAAATATTCCTTTCCTTGCTTCACAATTTTTCACAAATGTCTCTCTCACGACAGGTTGTGTGACTATCGTCGTCATTGCATTTGCTAGAGCCAGACTATCATCCTCTGTTACAACAATACCAGCATCCCCGATAATTTCTGGTGTAGCTCCGTTTTTGGTAGTTATCACCGGACATCCGCATGATATTGCTTCAGCGGCTGGCAAACAAAATCCTTCAACAAAACTTGCTGTCACGAACGCAAGAGCGCCTCTGTAGTATTCCGCTAGTTTTTTATCGTCAACAAATCCCAGCCGTTTTACCTTCTTCCCAAGTTTTAATTCTTTAATCGTATTAGTGACATCTTCATCATTCCAATAGTCCCCTCCGATAAGATACAAATCAACAGTGCTTTTCGTTTGTTTTATAAATACAGAGTATGCTTTGAGTAATCCCGGTATATTTTTTCCTTTACGGATGCTCCCGACAAAAAGGAAGTATGGATTTCTTCCGATTACCTTTTCTCCCTGAAGAGAAAAAACTTCGCTGACACCGTTGTAGGCAACAGTTACATCATGCGAATGAATATCGTATTTGGACAAAATTTCATCTTTGACAGACTGGGATACAGTGACAATGTGATCTGCAGTGTCCACAAGGTATTTTGTTTGGCGTTCAAGAATCTGGCCAGATAATCCGCTGTATGTCTTTGGCTTTTTCAGAAAACCCAAATCATGGATAAACCCGATACTTTTTCCATGGAGCATGAATGGAAGAGCCTGTGATACTCCAAGAAAAATATCTATTGGATGGAGAAAGATTTCCAATGGCAACCAGAGTCGCATATATCCCTGTTTTGGATAAAGAACGATGTTTACCATATTTGCGCCAAAATGTTTTAAAACGTCGTCTGGAATTGGCGCAAAGCTATAGAGGCGGTATACATTTTTTGTATCAATAAGAGAAAGATGTTTTAATAGCTCAAATGTCATGCGATAAACGCCGACCTTCAAACGGTTGTCAGTTATCGCCAATGGTCCAGCGTCGATGCCGATGATCATACAAATGTCTTCTTTCCGAAGTGCTGCAAAGAAAAATCAGCTATTCCTTGTATTGCACCTGTCCTATACATACGGTAATGTTCAAAAAGAGTTTTTGGAAGACGAATGAGCTCATGAAGCTTTACCGATATTGGAGCTTGCCGGAATACAAAGAGCATATGATTACGGGCAAGATAATAGTCATGAGGTTGTGGATCACGTTTATACCGTTCTGCATCTGTGTGTTGAAGGTCAGGTAAAGAAACATGTGCAATGGAAAAACCAGCATTTCTCGCTCGGACACAAAAATCAGCGTCTTCATAGTATAGAAAGTATGGTTCATAAAAATAGCCAATCCGGGAAAATACGTCGGATCGGATAGCCATAAATGATCCTGAAATATATTCAGGTTTTGGAATAACCTTTATAGGATCTGTCTTGAGAATTGATGAATATCGATATTTATCAAAAAAACCTGCGTAAGGACCGACAATTGTATTGTCACATGAGGATATAATTGTATAAAATTGTGATAGGGTTTTCTTTGTGAAAAAAATATCGTCATTCAGAATAACAATCCAATTTGCTCCATGTTTAAGCGCATATTCTATACCGACATTAGCTCCACCTCCAAAACCTAAATTCGTACTATTCTGTATTACTTTAATATATCCCTTTTTAGGAATATGCAATTTCGTAGCATCGTTTTTAATGATAATGACAGAATACCCTTCTAATGACTTTAACTGTACATCAAGCTTATCTTGGTCAGTTGTGTATGAGATTATTATAAAAAAGATCAACGATTTATTAGATTTCATAGTTTAATAATCTAATTATATCGTTATTCGTAAGTTTTGAGGAGTTTTCGTATAGTTTCTTCATCAAACATTGCAAAAAAATATGAAAGAAATACAGAAGAAGCAAACATAAAATGAGCGCGTATCCCATCCCAACCATCCAGAATCCCCTTTCCTCTTGTTAATCCCATGACAAACATATCAAAGAATCTAGTAAATCCTTTAGATAGTAATTTTATAGGAGAGTAATGTAGTTTCCTCAATTCCAATGCTTCATTTTTAATATATTTATTTAGATATTTATAATTTGAAAGACTCCCTATTTTTGATGGGTATTGATAATGTAATATATCTAAATTTATTTTCTTTGTTTTTTCTTCAGGTATATTTAATTGTGCATGTACCTTACCAATGAATTTATACCTTTTAATATTTCGAAATAATCTTAATTGATAATCTGGATAAAATAAACCATGTTTAAGATATCGGCTATCGTTTAAATAATTTCTTCTACTGAACCAATAACCTTCAATACTAATATCATTAACCAATTTTGGTATTACTAGAATTAATTCTTTACTCAGCTCTTCATCAGAATCTAAAATTAAAATCCAATCAGACGAGGCTTTATTTACAGTAAAGTTTCTGATGTTTGCAAAATGATTTCTTGACCTACTAAAAAATATATTCTTTGTATATTTTGAAGCTATTTCATATGTGCGATCTTTACTTTCATTATCTACAATAATTATTTCATCAACTAAATTCATAGCACTTTGAAGTGCTTGCTCCAAGAGCTTCTCTCCATTTTTCACATTCATTACTAATGATATTGTCATATATTAACTCTTGACAAATGTTTGATTTATTGTCTTACTAAAAGTGGTACATGAAAATAATATTCACAGTATTGTTATGTATAATTTTTCTTTTAACTCCTCTTAATTCTTCATATGGTACTTATGATAATATTTATGAAAAATATTCTTCAAATGCTTTAATATCATACGGTCAAAGTTCCTGGGATAGTGAAAAAATCGAACATCCTTTTGTATTATACGACAATGGTATTTTTAAGATGTGGTATAGCGGCCATAATGGCTCGAATTATAGTATTGGATATGCAACTTCAATAGACGGAATTAGTTGGTATAAATATCCAAATAATCCAATAATTTCTTGGCATGAAGGAGAAAATAAACCGTACGGATATGCAGAACCTATGGTAATAAAATTCAGTAATGAAGATTATAGAATGTGGTTTACTTCTCAAGCAACTCCAGAGAATAAAGATGTTATCGGATATGCCACTTCAAGTGATGGTATAGATTGGAATATTATTAAATATAATGTATTAATCCCTCAACAATCATGGGACGTAAAAGGCCTTGCTTATCCAACTGTAGTTTACAGTAATGGAGAGTATAAAATGTGGTACTCAGGATCGTCAGACACCTGGAAAATTGGACTTGCTTATTCATCTACCGGAATAGATTGGAGTCCTTATACTAGTAATCCTGTCCTCCAGAAAACGGACGATAATAATTATGAATTTGATCAATTAGGCGAATTTAAAGTATATCCTTCCGAATCTGGATATATCGGCTTTTACAATACGCATGTTTTTGACACTGCTTGGTCAAATAAAATCTGTTACACATCATCTATCGATGGAATAGATTGGGAAAAAAATAATACTCTCAATCCCGTTATTTCCGTTGATAGATCCATGGCATTTGATAGTATTGAAATTGGAGGAGCATCTTATGTAAAACTTGAGAATACAAAATATTTATGGTATGCCGGTAGAGGAACGTCTGGATACCAAATCGGTCTAGCCTATGATGGAGATCGGCCTATTCCAATTACACCTACTCCATCCCCTTCACCTACTCCCACTCCTTCTCTAACTCCAACCCCTTCTCTTACTCCAATTCCAACAATTAAAAGTCCTGTCGTTGTAGTACCAGGTATTCTTGCTTCATGGAATAAAGACGCTATTGTATACGGTAAGCAGAATCCGACAACACCGTGGATTCTTACTCCTTTTGTTAAGGAATATGATGGAATTATTGAAAGTCTGAAAAATCTTGGATATATAAAAGGAAAAGATTTGTTTCTTTGGACATATGACTGGAGAAAGCCTGTTGATTCGATAAGCGTTTCATTTAACTCATTTATTGATTCGATAGTGAAACCACAAAATCCTGACGCAAAACTTGTCCTCGTTGGTCATTCTCTTGGTGGTCTAGTCGCACGCACATGGACTCAACAAGGAAATAACAAAGATTATGTTAAAAGCATTATTTCGGTTAATTCACCGAATGGTGGAGCGTTACAACCCTATCAATTATGGGAAGGTGGTACCTATGAAAAAGATAATTTCTTTCTATCTCTTGCATCATTTATTGCAATTGAAATGCAAAAACCTTTAGGTTTTCCACGTCAAATTATTCAACAAACATTACCGGTAATCAAAGATTTATTACCAATTGATCCATATTTACGAACCAGTTCTGGACAATTAAAACAACAATCAAATATGTCTGAGCGGAATACTTGGCTTAATAATATAAATATATCAGCCTCATCGATTTTCCCCATTTTTGACGCAATACGAGGTAGTGGATCGACAACACCAAATATATATAAGATCGTTGAACCAAACTGGTTTGATAAATCACTTGGAAATTGGATTGATGGAAAACCAATTGATACAGAAACAGCTGATGGAGATGGAACAGTGACTCTCGACCGTTCGATTCTTCCAGCTGATACACCAATTCATACATTACCAAAATCACATAATGAACTTATTTCTTCAAAGGAAGGTATTAAAAAGATATTAGATATTGTTAGTATTCCATATACAGACGATAAAATCGTTCAAGGCATAACTACTGTTATCAGACCGAGTCTGTTATTTTTATTGAAAAGCCCTGTCACTCTTCAGGTGTCAAAAGGAATAGATACATGGACAGATACCGATGGTGTGATTTTTATACCAAATGCAACTAATGGTGATTACTCTATCCTTATAAAAGGAACAGATAATGGAACATACCACCTTTCAATTGGTCAAATGGGAAAGGCTAAAGACAGTTGGACTGAAATATCTCAATCTATTACCTCTGGACAAACGCAGTCCTTTATTGTTTCATTTAATGCAGATAATCCTCCTGTTGATCCAATTGGAAATCGTTCTCCCGAACAAAGATTCCAGGAAATTGATCTCCTTCTTAGTGAATTATCCACTATTGCTGATAAACGTTTAATTTCAAAAGCTCGATTCACCGTTAAAACTGCTCTTCAATTATATAAAAAGAAACAATATATATTTTTAAGACCAACTCTTGAGATGCTCCTCGTTGACCTTTCTTTTATTCGTCGAGCAACAAAGTCTATTCCTGTACTTCAAAAAACTATTGACATTGGAAATCATATTGTGGATCTTTACCAAATAATATATGCAAATCGTCCAACGGAAGTAACTTCAAAAATGATACAACTTCTTGAAAAAACTACATTACTCTCGGAGAAGAATAGTACAAAAGAAATGGAAAGAAAATCAAAACTAAAAAAATTATCAGATCGAGAAGTGATGATATATCAATACGCGATAGATTATATTGCGTTATCAAAAACAACCTCAGAATTACCTCGAAAATATTTATACCTTACTCTATCCCAATTACTCTTTAACGAGCTGAGGTAAATCCCTCATAAAGGGTAACAAAAAGGATACCAGCGTAACCCCAGAGAGGTATTAGCCACAAAGGAATATTAAATACACTTGGATTTACGTATATCCAAGGATTTCCTCCAATATACATCATGAGAGCCTCTGCTGTAGCTCCAAGTGGAGCCACAAGGATAAACCAAAGAAATTCTTTTTTAAGCGGACACAATTTGTGTTTGAGATATGCTAGAAATATGACAAGAAGAGAAAGAAGGATAGATTCCCGCCAAAAAAATGCTGTTACGAGAATGCCAAGAATAATAAAAATGAGAGAGACAATAATTTTTTTACTATTCATCGTGTGGGCCTGAGAGGACTCGAACCTCTGACCTTTGCAATGTCAATGCAACGCTCTAACCATCTGAGCTACAAGCCCATATTGTGACTATGTAATATTATAACACCTAGACAGAGCTGTGAGAATGTTTATACAATATAAGGATGAAACGAATTATCGGTGCGATTTTTGATTATCTTCAGGGAATTGTCGTTTTTATGGCGATCCTTGTCATGATCTACCTTTTCGTATTCTCTCCTCAAGAAATTAACGGTGCTTCTATGGAAGACACGTTTTATAATAAGGAACTCATTGTCACCAATAAAATTGTATATAAACTTCATCCTCCAGAACGCGGAGACGTTGTAATTTTCAAATCCCCTCGCAATAAAGACATTGACTACATAAAACGAGTCATCGCTCTTCCCGGAGAAACTATAAAGCTTGAAGCCAGTAAATATTATATTAATGGCCAAGCATTATCCGAACCGTATCTATCAGAAGGCATATATACAGCAGGAGGAGCATACCTCCAAGAAGGACAGGAAACAATTATTCCAGAGGGATATTACTTCGTCAGCGGAGACAATAGGCCGCATAGCTCAGATTCCCGTGAATTTGGCCCCATCCCCTTAGAAGACTTTATTGGAAAAGGAATGTTCCGCTATTGGCCGATAAATAAATTTACAATTATTCCCAAAGAAGAGTACGGAATATAACTTAATTACTTCATTAATTTCTCTTTGACTGCTTTGAGGGTTTTACTTGTGGTTTCTAGATTGCCTCGGATGACAAATACAAGACGTGCTTCCACTTTTGACTGCGTAATTTTCACTAGACCATTTATGGATTGAGCGATGTCTTTTGCCATACTGTCAAGCTCTTCACTATGGATCCGCTCAACCTTGTGTATTGGTTGTTTGTCGATTTGCGATTTCAACCGTCGTGCAAGATCTTCTGCGCGCCTCACTGATGCGTTTTCAGCCAATATTGTTTTATATGCATCCACCATGAGCTTTGTGTCACCCAAGCCTGCTATGGCTCTTGCATGGCCTTCTGTTATAGCGCCAGATATCAATCCATCCTTTATTGCATCTGGAAGAGCAAGAAGACGCATGGTATTGGATACATAAGACTCACTTTTGCTGACTCTCTTAGCAATTTCTCCTACAAAGAGTCCGAATTCTTCGATGAGACGTTGAAACGCTTGGGCTCGCTCTATGGGGTTAAGGTCTTCCCGTTGAACGTTTTCGACGATAGCCATCTCAAGCATGCCTTTGGATGTTGTTTCTTTAATGACAACCGGCACTGAGGTAAGTCCAGCGAGTTTGGAGGCTCTCCATCTTCGTTCTCCGGCAATTATCTGGTATCCTGCTGGCGTTTTGGCTACCACTATTGGCTCAATTATGCCGTGTTCTTTGATAGAGGAAACAAGGTCATTGAGGGATTCTGGATTAATTAGACCCCTTGGTTGCAAAGGGTTTGGCTCGACGAGGTCAATATCGAGGTGAAGAATCTGTTGATTGTCTGACATTGTATAAATTTATTTGGGCAATACTGATACTACTTTTTTCCCATTTTTCTGCAAAAATGTAACTATGCCGTCAGTCACTGCATAAATTGTGTAATCTTTCCCCATTGAAGTACCAACTCCAGGATACACTTTAGTTCCTTTTTGTCGGATAATAATGTTCCCGTTAATTGCATTCTGTCCACCATAAATCTTCACACCCAATCGCTTGGCTACAGAATCTTTATTACCTTTTGCAACTCCTCCTGCTTTTACATGTGCCATATATGTATTATTTCTTTTGTAAAACGTAAAACTGTCGTCTTACGACTGCTTGAGGTCTACTGTACTCAAGTGGTCCAAGTAGCTTAGTATAGCCAAGGATTTCACACCTGTCAATAACTTTTTTCACAGAAATTTCATGATTTTTGTCTCCCATCGCTGGAATTGCCATAACTACCAACCCGCGATCCTTTAAAAGGCTATGCCATTCACGTAATGCGCCTATATAGAGCTTTGACAGACCCTTAAAGATATTCTTTCGTTGTTCAATTGTTTTCGGGTCTTTTTCACCTAGCTTTGTCGTTCCCATAAAGGGTTCTGTTACTATGGCATCCACTGAATTTCCTTCAATATACGTAGATACGTGTGTTGCATCTGACTCAAAAAAGCGTCCTTCTTGGGTATCTTTCTCTAGTGTCTTCCGGAGCCAATCAACATTTTTATGAGCATGCTGCACTGAAGCCGATAAAATGTCACTACCAATAACTTGGGCTTTTCTTGAAAGGGCTTCGCTTAAGACAGTTCCCATGCCGCAAAATGGATCAAATACAACTTTTCCAGCGCCATCAGTTCCTAATGCCAAGTTGACTGCAATTCTTGCGACTTTTGGAGGAAGCATTCCTCCTTTAGGATCTGCGTAAGGCCTGCCATAATCCCTCATATTCCATTGTTCAAAATCCTGAACTACTACGGTTCTCGCAATCATGAATCCTTCATCAGTGGATATGATATTTACCTCCAATACATGCTGTTTTTTTACTACAACTGAAGAAAGAGATGTTCCGTCGTGAGGAGAAACAAACCGGACGTGATATCCTTTATATTCAAGTTCCTTTTTAACGAGTGACGAAAGACCTGCTGGAATCGCTTTAGAGTTACCATATACACTTATTCCAAATGTGAGCGTCGGCACCTTTTCCTTACTTAAAATTTTTACAATATCCTCAACAGTGATCTTTTTAACTATGGCAATAAGTTCTGCAATCTTTACCGTTCCTCCAAGTATTTGCAGGAGGTCTTTCGGTTCCCTTTTTATGCCATCAATAGTGACCATCGGATCTTGAACAATGGCAATATCAGAACTTACCTGGGTTACGGTAGGAAAGAATTTCTGAAGCTCATAAAAACAAAGATCGGTGGCTTTCCCTAAAAAAAAGACGTGCGGTGTCATGAAAGGATTAAATACTGTCAATCGACAATCGTGTGATTACTGGCCGAAATCCTCTGTGTCTGCGGTATCTTACTTTCTGCTTATATCGTTTTACCTCAATTTTCTCACCCTTTGTCTGCTCTTTAATTGTCGCCTTTACTGAGGCTCCCTTTATCATCGGTTTTCCGATTGTTACCACACCTTTATCGTCAGAAACAAGGAGAACTGAATCAAAAACCACCTTTGTTCCTACTTCTCCGTCAAAATGAGGAACCGTGATTACGTCTCCAGGAGATACGATAAATTGCTTTTTGGCGATATCAACGATAGCAAACATATAGGATCGTATTGTATCAGGCTAGGAGTAGCTTTGCAATGAAGACTCAGGCTGCTTTCTCTCTCGAAGCGCCATCAAAAGCCCAAAAGAAGTCATAATTGAGAGAAGTGAACTCCCTCCATACGATATAAGAGGAAGGGTAATACCTGTAATTGGAATAATTCCCATATTCATGCCGCTGTTTATAGCTATTTGAGACAATAACATGCTCAGAAGCCCAATAGAATAGATATAGGCAAAATGGTCATCGATCCGTGACTTGAAAAACGGTTGGATAAGGCGCCACAGAAGAAGCGCATACAACCCAAGGAGCAATACTCCTCCCAAAAAACCGAGTTCTTCGATGAGAGTCGCAAAGATGAAATCTGTATGAAATTCCGGTAAGAAACTCAAATGGCTCTGCGTTCCAAGGCCTAAACCTCTTCCAAAAAAAGATCCGCTCCCGACAGCTATCATGGATTGCATAGCATTATATCCAACTCCTCCTGGATCGTGCATAGGATCAAGGAATGTAAGAATCCTCATTTTTTGGTACGGGGCAAGAAACATCCACATAAGAGGAGATGAAATTGCAGTCAATACCGCTCCAATGATGAGAATCCAGAACGGCATACCATAGGCAAAAAGCATCGATATCCACATACAAAAATAGACAATGCTTGAACCCAAGTCCGGTTGACGGAATACAAGAGCAAACGGAATTAAAAAGAGAACAGTTTGAATAAGGATGTTTTTAAGATTTCTTGGTGGAAACCGCATGAGAAACGAAGAGAAGGCAAGAAGTAAAAACGGTTTTACAAGTTCCGACGGTTGAATCTGAGTATTTCCTAGCATGAGCCATCGCGTTGCACCACGAATATTTGGTCCTAAATACGACAATGAAAGGAAAATGCATGAGAAAACGTATACCAGAGGGGCACTCCACCGCAGTATGATTGGATCAAGAAGCGAACAAAGGATAAACAATCCAATTCCAACCAATACGAAAAATCCCTGCTGGTAAAAAAGCGAAGTATCCACTGTAAGAAGTACGGACAAGCCGAAAATTGAAAGAAGCAGTAAAGGAATGACTATTTGCCAATCGATACGTCGAATGTAGTTCCCCATATGACCTGACTTGCAATTGTTTGTTTTTTTACGGTTTCCAATAGTGTTGGAGAAAGGGTTTTGAGTGTTTCCGGAAGGGTAATGACCACTTTTTCGTTTAAGGCGCATCCCTTCTCTTTCCTTAGCGCCTGTATTGACCGAATTGCTTCACGCATACTTCCTTCTTGTTTTAATCCCTCAGTCAGCTCTGTATCAAGGACAGCATCCAATTCTCCCTCTCCCTTACTGAATTCGATTGTTTTAATATTTGTTTCGTCTTTTAGTAATTCTTTAAGTTCATCTGATACATCACAGCTAATACCTGTTACACGGCAAGACGATAACGGTTGGCGGACCGGTATTTTCAATTCTTTGCGTTTACTGTGTATTTTTTCAACTATTTGTCTTGTAGCCTGCATTGATTCCTCTAATTCTTTATCGATATTGGAAGAATTCACTTCCGGCCACTCGCTCAAATGCACAGACTCTTCCCCCGTTAAGTTTCTATACATCTCTTCAGCGATAAATGGAGTAATAGGAGCTATCATCTTACAGGTTAAGACGAGTATATCGAAAAGAGTCTGAAAACATGCGTTCTTGTCTATTCTGTTCTCTTCCGTTGGTCCTACCCTATTTCTTGATCTCCTGACATACCACTGAGAAAAATCAAGAATGAAATCTTGTAATGTCTTTACGTATCCTACAGTGTCATACTTATCGAGAGACTTTGTTATGTCTTCCAGAGTCGACTCGCTTCGTGACCGCATCCACGTATCCAAAACAGAACTGCCTTTTTTAGTGTTTTTTCCTTTTTCATATACCCACCCATCAAGATTTGCATACGTTACAAAAAAATTATAAATATTCCAAAGAATAAGAAGGAATCCCCGTATTTGCATACGATACTGTTCTTCAGAAATACGAATATCCTCTCCATGCATGACTGGGCTTCCCATGAGATACAAACGAAGCGCGTCTCCACCGTATTTCTGAATAAGTTCCTTGGGATCTGGATAATTCCCATAATTCTTGCTCATTTTCCTGCCGTCGGTTCCCAATACTACCCCGGAAACCGCAACATTCTTGAACGCAGCGCTATCATAAAGGGCTGTTGCAATAACATGAAGCACATAGAACCATGCCCGAATCTGCCCAGTATATTCCGTCACGAAATCTGGAGGGAAAAACTTCTCCAATGGAACTGTTGTGTCGAACGGAAAATGCCGCTCGGCAAATGACGCTGACCCTGCCTCAATCCAGCTGTCTAAAACCTCTGAAACCCTATGGCTCTTTTTTCCACATTTTTTGCAAGGAACCGTAACATCATCGATAACCGGTTTATGAAGATCTGATATTTTTACGCCTGACGCTTTTTCAAGTTCGGCAATAGATCCTGGGACGAACTGTTCTCCACACTCACATTCCCATACGGGTACTGGAGATCCCCAATACCTGCTTCTTGATATACACCAATCCGGTGCTGATTCGATACTTTTTTGATATCTTCCTTCCTTAAAATAACCAGGAAACCAATTGACTGACTTATTCGTTTGAATGAGTTTGTTCTTTAAGTCCTGAATGTTCACGTACCAAGCATCCTGTGGAGCGAAAATGAGCCTCGTATGGCATCGCCAGCATGTTGGAACCGTATGAAGAATTTTTTCTTCCTTATATACTAGTCCCCGTGATTTCAAATCCTCATCAACTAATGGATTCACATCCAAATAATACATACCTGCCCATTTTGGGACGTCTGCTTTCATAATTCCCTCGTCGTCAACGTGCTGAACTATCTGGATATTCTCTTTCTGCATGACAGCAAGGTCCTCTTCCCCATAGGCTGCGATTGTAACAACACCTGTTCCTTCATCAGCCGTGACAAAATCACCTCCGATGATTACTCCAGCTCTTTTCCCTTTCTCTACCGGATAAAAAGTGTAATGTAATTCAAATTCTTTACCAATGAGGTCTATCCCTTTATACCGTTTCTCGATCATATACGGTCTTTCATCCAGTTTTGATAATGTTGACTGGGCAAGAATATAATACTCGTTTCCCTGTTTCACTTTGACATAATCAAGTTTAGGGTTGACCGCAAGAGCGGGAGTGGCAATTTTATTCCAAGGAGTCGTTGACCAGGCAAGAATATATGTGTTTTCTTCTCCTTTAAGAACATATTTATACGTTGTCGCGGGTTCCTCAATTTCCTTGTAATTATCCGCATCCATCGCTACCTCAAAGTTTGAAATTGGCGTAGAACAGTGTGGACAATAGAGTGACACACGAAGACCTTTATAGATACATCCCTTCTCATACATTTGTTTAAAAACCCACATGACGGTTTCCATGTATGACATGTCCATGGTTTTATACGCATGGGTAAAATCAACCCACCGTCCGATGTGGTCCACATACCATTCCCACTCACCAGATACATTATTAACATACGTTTTACACGCATCGATGAACTTTTTAATTCCAACCTTTTCTTCAATGTCTTTTTTCCGCTTTATCCCAAGCGTTGACTCGACCTTGTTTTCTGCCGGCAATCCATGGCAGTCCCATCCCCAGACACGGCGCACTTTATACCCTTTCATGGTAAAGTATCGGGGGAACAAGTCCTTGGGAATGCTTGACAGGAGTGTACCGTAATGAGGAAGACCGGTAATAAACGGTGGGCCGTCAAGAAACGTCCATGTTTTGGTATCCGGTCTTTCATCGACTGATCGTTCAAATATTTTATTTTTCTTCCAATATTGGATAATTACATCTTCCATTTCCGGAAAATTAATATGTGGATTGACTGGTTCAAACGTATGTTTTTTCATAAAAAAAATCCGTCCATCACTATTATACATAGTTAAGGACGGGTCTACCGTGGTACCACCTTAGTTCCCAAGAACATTTTTTAATTCGTCTTGGCTTATTTTCCTGCTATTACGGGCTTACCCGGAATGTTCTACACAATTCCATTGTAAAAATAAAGGAATTTTCTTCATTCAATGCTTAAGAGTGATCTTAACTTTCCTCTTGATAAGGGAAATGTGATTGCTCACGCATTGTTCATTTGTGTTTTAAGTATACCATGTTTCGTTTCTTCATTCATCTTCTACCTATACATTATTCTATACAGCTTCGCATCACCGACAGACCTCTCGAGAGTTATTTTCCCGTCAGCTTCCATGTTTTTAACTGCACTTAACCAGTTTTCATTCGATTCTAGCGTTTGGGTTAACCATTGATTGGGCCTGGTATCCACGAGCAAATACTCAGGCTTGCCTCCCCAGTCAAGCCACCAACAGGAAATTTGTCCGCAAGGAGCACTTTCAATGTCATGGATCCGGGGCCATACAAGATATATTTCTTTCCTATGTGATACGTGGGGAACAAGATTTTGTTGTGAAGCAAGAGATTTTTCTTGAGGAACTTGAGAAATGAGTCCCCTCATATCTCTCATCCATTGTTCTTCTTTCCAATATTCAGGTTTAGTCAGTTTATTGAGTGGAAGGTGAAAATAGTATTGCTGGAACAATGCAACACAAAGACAAATAATTACAAGGTAGTGTACAGGGAACTTCCTCTGTTTTAGGTAACTCAACACATCGACAAACCCTAATGTTAAAAATGGTGCAAGCATCACGCGATGATGCTTGAAAATGCTCCACATATTGGAAAAGTTGCTTCCTCCGATAAAATACTGGGCAGTATCGACAACAACTGCAATAACACTTCCCGGAGATAAAAGAGGAAGAAATGAAAACCAGCTATATGAGTACAGCCACACCTGTCTTTTTTCCTCATTATCAAATAACCGCGATATCACTGTTGAAATATCGTAAGGAATATCGGGGGTATACTGAAATCCGACTGGAGACAAGTTTGCAATGATTTTGGAAGCAATAAAGCTTAATCCTAATCCGGAAAAAATCAGGAACAAAGCAATTTTAAAATATTCTTTACGGAATACATAGAGAAATCCTAAACACGCATACGCAATCCCCATATTTTCCTGTGTGAGGATGCCGAGAAACCATGTAACCCAAAACAATTTCCATTTTTTGCACTCAATCGCATACGCTGACCAGGTGAGAAGAGTAGCTCCCAAAAGAATTGGATGAAAGTCAAAATATATTCCATACTGGATTCCGTAAAACAAGCTATACATGACCATGACTCCAAACGCCATCCAATATGACTGCAATCTTTTTTTAACCAAGAAAAATATGGGGATACAGGACGAAGCAATAAGGACTGCTTGGGCAATAAAAAGAATTCGTACGTTGTCCCATACCCAGAACAAGGGGGCAAAGAGCGGTAACGTGAGAGTCAGATGGTCGCCGAGTATAAATCTGTCTTTAACAGTGTTATAGGGATTTAAAAAACGTGAATACTGCCATATTCCCTGGTCATAAATTCCTAAATCATACGCTCCAGATTGGAAATGATTATGACGGACGATTGAAAGAGTGCTATAAAGGACTGAAAGAACTATTACCCAAAGTATTACATAGAAATATTTCCTAATAATTCTCATAACGTTTTTCTTACAGATTCTGTAATATCAAAAAATATTCCTGTTCTTTGGTCGTAGGAATAACTTCGAACAATAGAGATATCAAACTCTCCTTTTCCCAAATCATGAGCCAGTTGATTAATGTCACAGTAATACCCAAAACCTTTTTTACCAATGTGTTGGTATCCTTGCTCAAGCACTCCCCATAAAAAGTAATTATTGAGGTACGGAAGAAATGCGTTGTCATCGCTAGCTTGAAAAACCAAGAGCATTTGTCCTACTCCTGTTTGGAAAGGTAAACTTGATCCGTTTTCAAAATAGTACACGACTGAATCAGGAGTTTGAGTTACCAGCTTCTTCATCTCATAGGCCAATTGTTTCCGTTGAGCGTGGAACGAAAGAAGGTCTTTCCTTGGCTGATCAGCCATGCCATACATGGAAGTCAGTAGTGTTAATACAATGACAGATACTACAAATATCTTCCTGTACTTTTTATCTAATAATTGATCCAGATACCATGCAATCCACACACCGGTTATAAAGACCGGAAGATAGTAATACCTGGACTCATATACGCTAGAAATTGATAAATAGTACGAGAGCATAGAAGCGGCAACAGAAAAAATGCAAAAAAACACAATCTTAAAAGGGATTTTTCGAATGACGACAATAACGCCATACCAAGCCAAACACAACACACTGATAATAAAACACAAAAACTTGAGAACCTTATCATCATCAATAAAAGAAAGATACGATGTGTACTTTTCCAGAACAATTAATAATACGTTCCGAAGAGAATCATGCGTAATAATAATATTTTCCATCCAATGAGGTATTGAGAATATATAGGGAACTATGGTTTCAAATGGCTTATATATTGGAGAAGCGCCGCTTTTAGCTCCTAATAGCCACGCAACAATGAAAAGAACAATCCAGAGAAAAAAAGGGATTACAACAGGCCTACATGATATTTTGCTTTTTTTACGAAATATATAAAAAAGAATAAAAACGAGAAAAAATCCGATAATCATGTCTTCTTTTGCCAGAAGTGAAAAAAGAAATAATATGCTCGTTAAAACTGAAAGAAATATAGATCTATTCTTCTTATTAGTTATCCAAACCCATAATGCCAATAAAAATAGCATGAGTGATACTCCTCCACACACAGAGGCTGACAACCATGTTATGGTTTGTGAGGAAACTGGGTTTATAGCAAAAAACAAAATCCCTAGAAAGGCGGGTAATGCCCTGATATTAAATATTCGAAGAAGTGAATATGCTAGTATTGCTGAAATTGTGTGAAGAGCTATTGACACTATCCAATACCACATCGTGTTAAATCCAAAGAGATGAAAAAGAGTGAAATTCCAGGATGTTGATACTGGCAAGAAATGCATACTTGAAAAAATACTGAGAACGATTGAAGGATTTTGTCGCGCAAGAAGATATTGACCAAAGTAATACCACTCATCCTGTTGGAAAAATGTCTGAGGAACCCACCAAAATGCAGCAATAATAGCTGACACTAATCCTACGATTGCCAAAAAATCGATACATTGCCTCTTCACACATTATATTATATACGATTATTTGTAGGTATTGCGATTAGTTTTTATAAGAGAACAATTAAATGAGCATTTAAAATACATCTCAAATTTTCTCTATGTACTATTCAGAGAGCAATCCTGTACAACGCCAATTGATTTCAGCTGTATTCGTTTCTTCTGATATAACACACGCCGGATTACATCCAGGGTTCGTGTTATTGAGTTTTGCATCAAACCACCACGTCTTGGAATTTGGATTATAATCACCTTTTGAGGTTAATTCCTCACCTTCCTTCAAACAAACTTTTTCTGCTATTGCTTTAGCTTCGCTTTCTGTCATTGTCGCTGAAACTCCGACTTTTTCCTTACAAACTGCAATAATATTGTCATTCATTCTAAAGGTAAATTCTCCTTGGTGCTCCCAAAATGAATAGACTTGGTCGCTTGTTTCGTATTTAGCCCCACTAGCTGACATAGCAGGTATCATGTCATAATCGCTTTTCACTTCTGAATCTGTAACGCTTAAGGTTAATCGCGTCATGATGCCTTCTTTATCCGGAGCATAATATTTTGCAGTCATTGTACTGTCATCATCACATGAGAGTTCTACTTTCGTTTCTGTTTTACTCTTACTTTTAGACTTAAATATGTCCAATTTATATACCCAGAAAGCTGTAATGAGAACTACAAGAAATATAATAAACAGAGTTATTTTTTTCATATATTTTTACTATATCGCATTAGGAAAAAAGTTGCAGTAACTAATGTATTATGTATACTTAATATATGGATCCAATACCAGTGCCTCTTCCCAATGATCAGATAGTCGTTCAGCCGCCTACACAAACTCCTCCACGACCACAGGAGAGCACAACACCACAAGATAAACCAAATTACTTGCTTTATATAATAATTGCACTCATTTTAATAATTGATATATCTGCAAGTGTTTACTTTTTCATTTTAAAACCTACAAATTCCTCTTTAAATTCAACTGTCATGCCTACTCTTGTTCCAGTACCAACTTCAATTTCTGAAGAATCAACTTCACCCTCAGCAGAAATATCCTCATCTCAAACCAACCCAACACCAAGTATCATTACCTGTTTAAAAGATGATCAAAACTGTATATTAACCAATGTCGTCAATAGTTTTACAAGTGCTTGTAGACCTGTAGAGGTGTCTACTCCCGTTGACGAAGGACAAGTTGTATTCACTCTCTCTCCCGGAGAAAACGGAGCTTGTCGTTTCCAGATGAAAGGCCTTGGAGCCGATCAGGATTGTTTATTTTTAAAAGAAAACGTCACTCAGAAGATAATAAAAGGCATGCTTGGTATGGATAATATTCCAAATGATCCGGAATTTATCAAAATCAAAGACGCAAGTTGCAAATAACTCTTTTTAATCCTCTAAATTAGCGTTTTTTTAATGTCCTAAATAGTGTTATAATAACCCATAGTATTTACTTAGATTTTTTGATAATACTTATATGGCAAGAAAAGAATGCAGACAAGATCCAAGCCGTTTATCAGTTGAACAAGGTTTACCCATTGTTGCAGCTACAACTGCTACCATGGTTAACACAATGAAAAATGTTTTCTATACCGAGAAGGATACATTATTTATAGCACACGAAAAAATCCAAGGAGGAATACCGTTATCTAAACATGAAGCTTCGCGTGTTTCACTTATTAACTCTTTATTAGCTGAGATGTATTTTACCAATCTTCCATGTGACTTTGAAGATACCACGTCAGATTTAGGAATAGTACAGTATCACGGTGATGCTATACGCAACAGAACAATTGAACTATACCGAAATGTCGATTATCTCCGACTTCTTGGATCTATTAGAGAAGAAGCACTAGATGGAAATAAGCTATTCTTAGGAGCCGGATCTGTAGTATGTGATGTTTTTCCTTTTGTTTTTCAATTCTCATTCCCCGGAGTGAATCAGATGAAAGACTTTTATACATACTTTGAACAAAAACAGTATATCTACAGAAATTTTCAGTCATTAATAGACAGTGGCACCATAAATATGAAACAAAGAAAAGGTAATATTTTAGGTATCGATAATGATTCACATATGCTCCACCTTGGTCTTCAATGGGCATCTCAGATAGGTATTAACACAAATGGATGTGTTATGAACGTTTTAGATTTTTTCAAAAATTTTCAGGTTGATCTCTCAAAATCCGATATCAGCCTCATTGCTGCTCTCAGAGTCGACCCACTCATCTTGGGAGGAGATATAGAAAGCAATAAAGAAAAACAACGCAGGATAAAAAGTTTTGTTGATCCCATAGTAAATCTAATAAGGAACTCTATTAGCCTACATGGAACACAATTTATCGCTTCAATCGGCAGTGGTCAACTTCGCGGAAATTCCATTGACGGATCTGAGATATTCCAAAACAGACAACGTCTTTTATCTCAAATTGAAAATCACCTTCGTCAGTCAAGATTACCATCTGTAAAACATCTGAATATGACACGTTTTGATCCTATGTCCTCCTGGATATCTCCTACCTTAAGAGATCTGGAAATACTCATTGCAGATAGTTATACACATGAAAAACAATCGATTACTAAAAAGTAAAACGCATTTAAGTTGTTAACAATAATTAAAGTATTTATCCAAATTTAGATACTAATAATTAGAAGAACGGTGGGCTTTTTACTGAATACCTTCTTTAATTCTTCTGTCTCAGGAATGCGGGGATGTCAAATTCATCTTCTTCAGGTGGTACTTCCTGTGGAGTTGGAATAGATGGAGATGGTGTTTCATTTACTCCTCCTTGGATCACTTGTTGGAACGGGGAGGGCTGCTGGAATGTGGACCGCATCTGTTGTGGAGCTCTACTCGATAATTCTTGGAGTCTCCTTTTTGTCTCATCAAATCCTGTTGCAATGACGGTTATCTTTATTTGATCTACCATTGTTTCATCAATTGAAGCTCCAAATATAATATTTGCATCCGGGTCAACTGCTGCAGCAATGAGTTTTGCTGCTTCGTCAACTTCGGACATGGAAAGATCCGATCCGCCGGTAATATTGAAAAGCACTCCTTTGGCTCCTTCAACGGATATTTCCAAAAGCGGTGAAGCTATCGCAGTCCTTGCAGCGGTTGACGCCCTATTTTCTCCGACTCCGGTTCCAATTCCCATGAGAGCCGATCCCGCGTCAGTCATGATTGCCCGCACATCAGCAAAGTCGACATTAATAAGCCCTGGAACCGTAATAAGATCGGATATTCCCTGCACTCCTTGAGCTAGAACCGAATCAGCTACACGAAATGCATCAAGGAGTGTCATTTTTTTATCAATGACCTCAAGGAGACGTTGATTTGGAATGACGATAAGTGTATCTACTTTATCTTTTAGGTTTACGACTCCTTCTTCTGCTGACACCATTCTCCGTGTTCCTTCAAACCGAAACGGTTTTGTAACGACGGCAACAGTCAAGGCTCCTGACTCGCGCGCAATTTCAGCTATTATCGGTGTAGCACCAGTTCCAGTTCCCCCTCCCTCACCGCAGGTCAAAAACACCATGTCACAATCACGTAAATAGTCTTTGATTTTATCCCGTGATTCCTCAGCTGCTTGTCGACCAATCTCAGGATCTCCTCCTGCTCCAAGTCCCCGAGTGATCATGTCTCCAATTTGAATTTTGGTTTGAGCGTTATTAGCAAGAAGTGCTTGAGCGTCTGTGTTGACGGCAATGAAGTCTACGCCGTTAATCTGATTGTTCACGACCATTGAGTTAACTGCATTACACCCTCCTCCTCCAATTCCGATGACTTTAATTTTTGCAAACCTTGCGATATCAGGTTTAATTAACATATAGTTTCGGTACACGCTTCAATGAGGCAGTATGAAGGTGACGCCCATTTTAATTTTTTAGGGCAAGAATGACTTTACCAGATCTACCAACTTCCCTGCAATACCCTTGACGGGAATGCGTTCTCCAATCCTATTCATTCCTGTAAATACTGTTCCGCCGTTTTCGATTTTTTCTCCCTTTACTGCATAAAGAAGAAGTCCAATGCTTGCTGCATACGCTGGAGTCATAATTTCATCGACTAATCCTGTCACATTTTTCGGAACGCTTACATGCACCGGCATCGCGAGATTTCTCCTGGCGCATTCTACAGCTCCGGCGGTTAATGCTCCACCTCCTGTGAGGATGATGCCAGACGGTGTCATACCACCAAATCCGCTTTTTTTAATTTCGAGTCCTACCATACTAAAAATTTCATTGAGTCGTGGTTTGATGATGCCATCAATGAGAGTTTTTCTTGATACTGTCCGCAAATCTTCCATTAGATGAAGTCCACCAACATCCATATCATCTTTCTCAGCTGTCTTTTTATATTCCTTCAAGTCCTCCTCAGGCAACATTGGGTTTTTAGGGAGAGCTCCAAGCGCAAGTTTAATTTTCTCTGCGCTCTCAAGTGATACGCGAAGTCCCGCAGCAACATCTTTTGTAATATTAATGGCTCCAATGGGAATAACTGAAGAATATGATAAAGCGCCATCAACATATATCGCTACATCTGTCGTTCCCCCTCCGATATCGACAAGAACTGCTCCAAGCTCCTTTTCTGTGTCAGTAAGGCATGCATATGCTGAAGCCAAGCCGGAAAATACCATTCCTGCTATTTCCACGCCTAACTCTTCAACGGATCGGTATATATTCTTTATGGCGATTGATCCGCCGGTGATAAGATGCGTATCCACCTCAAGACGTACACCAGTCATGTTTACTGGGTCTACGATGCCATCCTGGCCGTCGACAATGTATCCTCGTGGAATAATGTGAAGGATGTCCCGAGAAGAAGGAAGGGAGATCGCCTTTGCAGCGTCAATTACCCGTTTGACATCATTTTGGGAAATTTCCCTATCTGGTTCAGCAACAGCTACTACTCCATGAGAGTTAAGAGATGCAATGTGATTACCGCCAACAGAAACATAGGTTTTCCCAATTGATGTTCCTGCCATTCGCTCTGCGGCCTCGAGAGATTCTGAAATCGCTCCAGTTGCTTCTTCAATGTTGACGATCTGTCCTTTCCTCAAACCTTTACTCGTTACTGTCGCTACTCCAATAACGCGAACTGAATTGTCTTCCCCGACGTTTGCAATAAGAGTCGTTATCTTTGAAGTTCCTATATCGATACTTGATACAATGTGGTCTCGACTCATAGAAATATTCACCTTTAAAAAATTCAATTACTCTATCACCGGTTTAGTATAACGCAAATCAATACGTTTCGGCACGGTTCCTTTTATTCTAAACCCCGTAACAATTGCTTGTAAAGTCCCAACCAATGTTTTAGACACATTGTTTTGAGGAATAATAATATTCATTGTATCCATTTTAGCAATGATAGACTCACTATCAAAAGTCGTTATATTTTGAACTACACCAATATCTTTTGAAAGTGTTAAAAATGAAAGAGCGCCAACAATTGACTCTTCTTTTATTGTTCCTCCAACGCGAATTGTGTCTACATCTATGGTAATAGTTGGATACTGTGTTGTCTCACTCACTGGTTGAATAACAGTTCCCGCCTCATCGATCGCGTAATTTCCTTTTGATGTGACTAGAACTGCTATTGGAGTACGAAGAACCGGAAATATTTGAATCGTATGCGGGTATTTTTTCCGAATTTCAACATCTTTAAGTTGAGGGTATTGGTCGAGCATTTCACTGCGAATTGTATCTGATGGAAAAAACAAGATATTTGTCACAAACCGCTTTTGATTCACCTCAAACTGCATCCAGTCTGCCATGACTTCAATATCCGTTACCTGGAACATTTTCACTATTCCCACAAATATTCCATAACAAATACAAAGACAGAGTGCAATAAAAAGGAAAATCCGGAAAATTCGTTTGACTGGTATAGAGAGGATTGACTTCATGAACATCGACAGGCAGCAAGTGTTTTTTCAGTTATTATTGCTGCTGCATTAGAATTTACCCATGGAGGCATGTGACTATTGTTTTTTATGCTACTAATATCGTGAAGAGCATTGATCAAACGTTGTGCGGTTAAATCTGTCTGCGGAATAACAAGAGACAAACTATATTTTTCCATGATAGATGCATTTTTCACCTGCTCTTTATCTCCCGCCCATGGAATGGGTATAAGAATATTCGGCTTATGATAGTAGGCTATTTCTGAAATGGTATTTGCGCCAGCCCTACTAACTACAAGAGTACAATTCTTTAAAATCCATCCAACGTCTGGTGTATCAAAATACGGAGATACTATATATTCTTCTTGTAAAGAAGAAGGCAATGCTTTTTTAACATTCTTGGCCGCTTCAATAGATATCCGCCCCACCTGATGAATAACAGTATATCCTTTTACAATCTCAGGAATTATTGAAAATACGATATCATTCATACTTACTGCTCCAGTACTCCCACCGGTAATGTAAATAATTGGTTTTTCTTGGTTTGGAATATGAAAAGATGGCATAGTTGGAGGATGTACAATTTCATCACGAAGTGGTAATCCTGTAACAATTACATTCTTTCCTTTATATGCATTTTTCGTTTCCTCAAATGTTACACATACAACGTTAGCTATTTTTGCTATCCATTCATTGGCTATCCCAGGGACGCTTCCCTGTTCATGAGTACAAATTGGAATTCCTAAAATCTTTGCTGCATACGAGACAGGTAAAGCAACATACCCGCCAAACGAAAGAACGACAGAAGGACGTAGTTTTAAAAGGATAAAAAACGATTGGAGAAATCCGAAAGGAATTTTTATCATTGATCCTATCGCCTGAAATCCAAAATAACGTTGTAACCTTCCAGTGATAATTGGGTAGAAAGGAACGGAGTACTTCTCCAATAGGTTATATTCCTCGGAAAGCACTTTTGATCCTTCTAAAGCATGTTTTCTTCCAATTACGGATATTTTTATATGACTATACTGTTTTTTGATATGCTGAATAACAGCTAACGCTGGAGTTATGTGTCCGCCTGTTATTACAACATGACATTTTTGTGTTTCCATGAGGTTATCCTTTATAAAGAAAACTAGGACCGACCGATATTCATAAGTATACCAAGAGCGGATAGAATAACAATCGTACTTGAACCACCGTACGATATTAATGGAAGAGGTACTCCGGTAAGAGGAATGAGCGCCGCATTTGCTGCAATATTAATCCCGGCTTGAAGAACAATCCAAGACGTGATTCCAAGAGCTAAATATTTACCAAATGCGTCCTTAGCCCGAAGTGCAATTTTATATCCCCAAAAGAGCATAAATAGATAAAGTGAGATGATTGTTAATCCTCCAACGAGTCCTGTTTCTTCTCCAATAATCGCAAAAATGGAATCTGTATTTGCCTCAGGAAGATATTGATATTTCTGCCGTGATTTACCTAAACCGACACCAAATATCCCTCCTGATCCTAAAGCAAGAGTTGCCTGACGAACCTGATATGACGATCCTAACGGATCTTTTTCCGGATTAATAAAAGACGTCAGTCTCGCAAGCCTGTAAGGCGATATAAGGGCCAAAGCGATAATGAAAGCTATACAAACTGGAATCATAATATAAAAATGACGCATTGGTGCTCCTGAAAAGAAATAGAGAATTACAGCTACTCCCACTGTTACTGTCGCTGTTCCCATATCGGGTTCTAAGAGTATCAGTCCCACGACAATTGATATGAGAAGTGCAAACGCTCCCAAACGTTTCCGCTCCTTGTTTGAAAACCATGCAGATAAATATAGGATGAGAGATAGTTTAGCTAGCTCTGCTGGTTGAAGAACAGTAAACCCTAAATTAATCCATCGCCTCGCACCAAGCGCGTGTACTCCGAGTCCAGGAATAAACACGAGGAGGAGGAGAATAATTGTAACCATGATGAAAGGCACAGCTATCGGATACCATGTCCTATACGGGATAAAAAGAAAAATAGGTAATATCACCCATCCCAATAGCATCCATTTTGCCTGTTCAATTAAATAATAATACTGATTCTGAAAATCCCGTATGGCCATGGCAACAGATGAGTCGTAGACCATAATAAGACCAACGACAGAAAGAATTGCAGCAGGGATAAGGATGGGGTAGAGAATTGCAGTACTGGAAGATGGTATTGCTCCCCGATTTGATTTCTTAAACTTATTGAAGTAAGGAAACTTCATATTTAAATAGTTTGCCTCGTTCTTTATAATTTTTGAACATCCCAAATGACGCGCACGCCGGTGAGAGTATGACAACATCGCCAGCAGTAGCAATCTCTGTGATATTCTTCACAACTTCATGCATATTGGAAAACCCTTTTTGAATAATTCCTTTGTAACCAGCTTTTTTAAGAGACTCAACAATCCGATCTGTCATCTGCCCGATTACAAACATAGCTTTTACATTACTATCCGCAATTTTTTCTCCCATATGGGTAAAATCCGACAATTTTTCTGAACCACCGGCGATAATAATTTTTGGTTCTTCAAAAGCATCGATCGCTGCCTCAGTTGTATCCGGAACCGTTGAAAAAGAATCATTAAAATACGAAACCCCGTTATGAATTCTCACAAATTCCAATCGATGTTCCAATCCTTTAAATGAACGCACACCTTCCTGAATTATCTCCAACGGTACTTTAGCAGCTAGACACGCCAAAGTTGCTGCAGCGATATTTTCTAAATTGTGATCACCACGGATCTGAATGTCTTTTGACGAACAAATTCTTTCGATTTGTTTTTTATTATTCTTTAAGAAAACTGTATGATTTTCTACATAGCAGTCTGCTTTCGCTGAATATCTGTCAAAAGTACAAACCGATCCTTTTGTCAATTTTCCAAAAGACGTGCTTGTCGGATCATTGGCAGTCACTATGGTAAAATCATTTTCTTTCTGGAATAAAACAATTGGCTTTTTTGCATTTACATACGCAGTTCGATCTATGTGATAATTCGATGCAAGCTTATCAAAATTTGCTAGATGGTCTTGAGATATTCGAAGAACTACCGCGATATGGGGGCTAATGGTCATATCTTCCAGTTGGAATGAAGATAATTCAAGAACAACCCAACTATTTTTTTTAATTGTCCTTACTATGGAAAGGATCGGATCCCCGACATTTCCTCCTATATAAACGGATTTTCCAGATTTTTCAATAATTTCTTTAATAAGCGTACTCGTTGTTCCTTTTCCTTTCGTTCCTGTGACTCCAATTATTGGAGCCTTACAAAGCTCCATAAATAATTGTGATTGGCTGGTAACAGGAATGCCATGGTTCAACGCTTCAATAAATGCCGGTTCATGAGGGGATATTCCCGGAGTTCGGACTATAAGATCATGTGAAAGTATATCCTTTAAATATGATTCTCCAAGGTTCCAGAGAATGGGAAGCGCTTCTCTATCAGAATAAGACGAACCCAATTCCTCTTTTGTTCTCCTGTCAGAGACCGTCACGATCGCTTCTTCCTGAAGAAAAAATCGCACTGAATCCATGCCTTCCACAGAAAGGCCTACAATAAATATTTTTTTCCCTTTGAAGGTCTTCATACAATATTAAAGCGGCATGAAGGCAAGCCAAAGTCCAACCATTGCACAAACGATTCCTATTACCCAAAACCGCATAACAATTTTCGGTTCCTCCCACCCTTTATACTGAAGAAATAAATGAAATGGAGCAGCTGCAAATACTTTCCGATGGAAAAACTTTTTTGAGAGAAGCTGGACAAGCGATGAAGTTACCTCAATGACATAGATAAATCCAATAATCATGAGTACCGGAGCTTTACCCAAAACAAGCGCAACGACAGCAAGGGTAGCACCAAAAGAGAGCGCGCCAACGTCACCCAAAAATATTCTCGAAGGAAAAACATTGTAATAGAGAAATGCGATAAGGCTTCCGAGCCAAAGAGCAATAAAGACCGACATCGGTGTATCAAGAATTGAAGAAGAAACCATCCAGAACGCAAAAAGCGCAATCATGAGCACGCCTGAAGCAAGTCCATCAAGTCCGTCTGTAATGTTAAAGGCATTAGCAAACGATATGATGACAAAAATGGAAAACGGTAAAAACCACCATCCCATGTGAATTACACCAAAAAAAGGCATGTTAAATATATTAATTTTAAGATCTGCAGCCAACCAATAACTTATGATGCCAGCAAGAATTATTTCAAGTAAAAGCTTGAACCGTAATTTCAAGCCAAAAAAATCTGACTTTAACACGAATGTCTTTTTTGCATCATCAAGGAGCCCGAGTAATCCAAACGAGACAAACGTAAATAAGAGTATCTTCACCTCGGAAGCCATTGGATAGACGGCGGTAATTGGTATCCAGAAATATCGCATAAGAAGAAGGACGATAGGAAAAAGAATAGTAACAATGATAATAATAAGAGCTCCGCCGCCAACTGGTGTACCAGCTTTCATCTGGTGGAAACGGTCGAAGATTGGCGTCCGTTTATTAAACGCATCTCGTGTCACTTGTTTTAAACGCCGAAAACGCATGGCATAGAGAAGTCGGATAAATGGGATAAAAAGGATACTCGAAACAAACCAGGAAAAAAGCAATACTCCTAATAAAAATGCCATATAATGGTTCCCTTTTAGCTAAAATATTACAATATATACGGAATATAGATAACTAGAGCGATTATAACGGCTCCAAAAGCTGTCACGAGCATCATACCGGCGGAAACATCTTTAGCAATTTTTGCCGCTTCCTGATACTCACTCGTAAGAAGATCTGTCATAGCTTCAATACTCGTATTAATCATCTCTGCAGTTAATCCTAAAATAATAGTAAATGTGATAATTGCAGTTTCAATATAGGAAATATGCAAAAACCAGGCTAAAACAAGTGCGCAAACGGATAAAATGAGGTGAATTCTGAAATTTGGCTGTGTACGGACAGCCCAGAAAATGCCGTCAAAAGCATGCTTAAATGAGACTGTATGCCTATGTATGAAGTGTTTCATGGCTATAAAATACAGTATACAGGACAAGTCAAGGTCGTACAAATCCCCTATGCAACAGTTTTTCTTTTCCCAGAGTCGTTTTTTCTCCATGGCCAGGATATATTGTTGTCGAATCTGGAAAAGTAAATATACTTTTCAATGATTTAAGAAGACTATCCTTATCCGAGTACTTATGCCGGACGTCTCCGACCAAACCATCAGCAAATATTGTATCTCCTGAAAATATAACTTCTTCAGCTTTACAGTATAAACATACTCCACCGGGAGTATGCCCCGGTGTTTCAGCTACTATAAACGTAAGATTTCCCAATGGTATCGTAAAACCGGAAGTCAAATGTGTAACATTTCGTGGTGGAATCTCAATAATCTCTCTTCGTAAATAGTATTTCGCTGTCGACGTCATTGTTTGAAGGAGAAACATATCTTTTTCATGTATGTAAAATGGAATATTGAATATTTCTTGAAGTTCAAACGCACCAAGGATGTGATCAAAATGCCCGTGTGTTGCAACTATTCCAACTAACTTTCCCGCTTTTTCCAATTTTTGAGCAATAAAATCAGCTGAGTCACCCGGATCGATGACAAGTATTTCCTGTGAGACAGGATCACCGACAATGTAACAATTTGTTTGAAGCTCTCCAACAGATAATCTCTCAATACTAAGTGATGGTTTCATGAAATATATCTTATTTTTAGAGGAGTTTTAATACAAAAGCAGCTTCTTTTCCTTTAAATAATACCGTATCGTTTTTCTTTGAATGAGACTTGATAAACGCAGCAGCTTCTCCGCTCCCCAGTATTCGTACCTGTTTTTTCCTGTCACTTTCCTCAACTCCTTTTTTAAATCCTTCGGTAAAATTTGAGTTTGTAAGAATCATTTCATCACACAGTTTCCCTGCAACTTTTCCCACTTCAAAATGCCCTTCAAAGGTATATTTTCCTAATTCAATCATGGGTTGGAATACGAGAATCTTTCTACCGGGGAATTTTTCCATATACCGCAATGCCGCAATAGCAGCATCCGGATTGTTATTGAACGTGTCATTAATAAATTGCTGACCGTTTGGACCTTTAAGTAACTCCATAACTCTTTCAACCGGTTCAATGGTCTTTTTTGCTATTGCAACTGCTTCTCGAAGCGACATTCCCGAAGCTACAGCACCAGAAAGAGCTGCCATGAGATTAGGAACAAAGTGTTCACCACGCATCTGGACTTTTACCGGATACGATTGATTTTTTAACGTGACGGTAAATGAAACATCATGAATTGTTGATGAGACGGAGGAAAAAGACAATAAAGCATCATTTTTTACCGGAACAGTTCTCTTATTCGAAAAAAACCACACCTTCTTTCCATCAGCTTTAGCCCACTTGGCCATTTTTAAAGTATATGGATTGTCTGCGTTACATATTGCTATCTTTTTTCCTGTCAGCCCGGTAAGAAGTTCGTATTTTGCACGCATTGTCGTATCAAGACTTCCAAATAGGTCCTGATGTTGAGCATTAATTGCTGTCACAATTCCAATTTGTGGACGAACCATTGCGGTCATCCGAGCAACTTCTCCCCGTTTATATGCTCCCATTTCAACGATAAAAACTTCGTGATCGGCTTTCAGTTTTTTTAATATGACTTCAGCAATGCCGATTGGAGAATTCTTACTCGCTTCGGTTTTTAAGACCTTATATTTCTTTGAAAGAATTGATGCCAAATATTCCTTTGTCGATGTTTTTCCAAAGCTCCCGGTAACACCAATTACAATCATAGGTTTATGGGACCGAAGCATTGAGGTTCCAAGTTTAATCATATATGCATGAAATAGGAGGGTTGGAATCCGTAAAATGACTACCAAAAGAAATGAAATGGGAAAAGTAAGTGCATCAATAATAAACATCTTAATTAAAATGTGAAATGGAAGAGTAATATAAAGAACTACCGTAGAGGTAATGAGAAGAACGACTAATATAATAGTTTTTGGGGACACCGGGGGAGTTTTTCCAGGCGGGAAAAAGATAGATTTCCCCTGTTTCGTCTTCAGGTGAATGAGCATTCTGTCCGGACGGTATTCCTTAACATACCATAGATGCACATATGTGAGGATGTTTTTTAAAATCCGAATATACCAGATTGCCGCTAGAAAAATGTAGATAAGTATCATACTAACGCCCTAAATAGCTATCATGATATTAATATAAGCTGACTCTCATTACAAGGCTTTTCTGAAATCATCACGCCCAGACACCGGTTTTTTCAGATTTTTTGATACGACAACCGATGTACTGACATGGACATAGCTGTCTTCTCTCAGGTCTTCCGAAAGGATAACTCCAGCTCCGACGAATGATCCGCTCCCGATTTTAATTCCCGGCATAATACTTGCGTTAACACCGACCCTAACATTATCGCCTACCATTGCACCTAACTTTGAGCGTTTTGTGTCAATACGTTCTCCTTTTACTGTTGAGGAAATATTGCTCTCATCGAGCCGTAAATTTGCGCATACCGTTCCGGACCCTAGACTTACATTATTACCGATAACACTGTCTCCAATGTAATTACTGTGAAACCATGTGTTGTTGCCAATATAGCTTCTCGTGATATCGGTATTAAATCCTGTTACGACTGATGAACCAATATGGCTTTTTCGTATAATATTATTATTTCCGATAATCGTCCCTTTTCCGATATATGTTGGGCCTACAATTTTCGTGAATTCGTTTATCCGGACATTGTCCTCAATGATAACCGGCCCTTCAATGACAACGTGTTTGCCAATCTTTACCGTTGGAGAAATGAGTTGTTTCTTAATCCCATCAAGACTGCTCTCCATCACAGTTAATATATCCCATGGGTATTTTAGAGGTTTCCAAAATACATCTGTCATTGATACTTTACACACTGTTCCTTTTTCAATGCTCGTCGTTATCGCTTCTTCGTATCCATTCATCTCGTGTTTTGCAGTCTTTTTCACGAGTGCGATAAATTCTTTTGCTTTTGGAAAAATATCAGAGACAATCCGGATAGTGTCGCTCGGTTCTTTCCCTTCCCCAGGCTTCTCTACAATTCCTTTTACATTTCCTTGTTCATCAAACACGATATACCCGCCAGGAAAATATGAAGATACTTTAATCGCACCAAGATGCATGCATTCCGGCTCTTTTTCATACGCTTTAAAAAGCGTTCGAATAATAGAATCATCATAGACGTCTGATGCGTTGAGTATACAAAGCGCCCCATCATTGACACATTTTTCAGTAGCGGCTACAGCCTGTCCCTGTCCTTTTCCTTTTTGGAGAACATAAGTAACATTCAATTTTTTCGGTGGAACAATGGATTTAATAACTTCCTCACTCGTCTGATTAACTACTACTATCACTGTTTTTATTCCAAGCCTAAGGAACTGCTCATAATGCCAATAGAGAAGGGGCTTTCCTAAAAATTGGAAGCAATTTTTGTGTGAAAATGGAAAAAACCGGGTTGATTCTCCTCCGGCAAGAAGTATTACTTGTGGCAGTTGCATACGTTTTTCATTCCTCCTTTTTTTATATTACTCTGTCGTAATACGGCTGATTTTTGCTCCAAGTTTTCCTAACCTATTTTCTATGTGTTCATATCCACGATCAATTTGATCTACGCCAAAAATTGAGCTTTCTCCTGAAGCGATAATTGCAGCAATGAGTATTGTTGCTCCGGCGCGTAAATCATTTATGGATAAAATACCATTGTGGAGCGGTGTTGGACCTGTAATTCGTATTGCTTGAAAATTATCATCCGTATGATCTTCCCAATTAAAATTGTAAAACTGACTAGGATTATCTATTTCCGGAACAAATGCTTCAATATGAGCTCCCATTTTCCGAAGCTCCTCAACATAGGAAAATCTACTTTCAAATACAGTTTCATGAATTGTTGAAACTCCTTCGGCCTGTGTCATAAGGATTGCCCAAGGAGCTTGCCAATCCGTCATGAAACCAGGATGAGGTTCTGTTATTACATCAACTGCTTTAAGTGGTGTTTTGTAATAGTATCTCGTCGTATTTTCATCAACTGCCTCATGTTTCCCACCGGCTTTTTCATATACATCCAAAAATGCTGTAAGGTGATGCCGTTGGGATGCGTGGACGGTAATCGATCCTTTGGAGGCAACTGCAGCAATTGCAAACGTCACCTCTTCATTCCTGTCCGGCATGATCGCATATGTTGTCCCATGAAGCTTGGGGACACCAACAATAGTAATTTCTCTATCTCCGGTGCGTTTAATATTTGCTCCCATTGCTGTCAAAAGGCTAATAAGGTCATCTACCTCTACTTCCTCAGCAGCGTTCCGCAACACGGTCGTTCCTTCTGCAAGAACAGCTGCTAATATGAGCGTTTCTGTCCCGGTGTGTGTATTTTTTTCAAACGTAAATTCTACGCCATGAAGTTTCTGGGCCTCAGTATAAAAAAAACCGTCATCCGAATGATACGATATTGTTGCTCCCATCTTCTTAAGGCCTTCGATGTGGCGGTCAATGGGACGAGCGCCAATCCTACAGCCTCCTGGATTCGGAATAACTGCTTTTCCAAAGCGGGAAAGAAGAGGCCCTAGAACCATTGATGACGTTCGTAACCGTGCTCCGATTTCAAGGGGGACTTTGGTACTAGAATTTCCATTTGCCTTATCCACAGTTACAGTTGATCCATCAAACCGGCATTTTCTCCCAAGGCTCTCGACGACATCAATCATAAGAAATACGTCTCTAATATGAGGAACATTTTGAATAACAATTTCTTCATCAGTTAAAAGTGTCGCAACAAGTGCTTTTAAGGCAACATTTTTTGCTCCAGCAACGGTGATATCGCCATGAAGTTGTGTGGGACCTGTAACAATAAATTTATCCATACAAAAATTGAATATATTAATCTAAAACTCACCGATAAGTTGAATTTCCTCTTTGAGGGTTACATGAAATTTCTCTTTCACTTTTTCTTTCCCAAGCTGCATTAATTGTAACACATCAGAAGCCGTTCCTTTACCGTTATTTACGATAAAATTTGCATGCACCCGAGAAAATGATGCTCCTCCCACGTTCTTTCCTTTCATGCCTGCCTGGTCTAATAAAAATCCGGTAGACGTGGTGTAATTGGGGACTGATGAAGCAATTGCCTCAGCCTCGGAAATGTTTTTAAATACACATCCGGCTGTAGCTACTCCATGCGGTTGCGTTTCCTGCCTGTACGAAATACTGCTATTGGCAATTTCCCAAAGAGCGTCTTTGTCAGACTTTAGTAAAGCAAATGTCACCGAAAGAACGATGTCACCGCTTTTTTGGATGACACTTTTTCCGTATTGGAAATGAAAATATGATTTCGGAACTTTTGTTACTTCCCCCTCCGGAGTAAGAATACAAGCTTCAGCAATAACATCACCAACAAACCCAGGAGGTTTCATCCATTTCGAATTCATATACACTGCCCCTCCGACAGTACCAGGAAGCCCAAGGTGCATCTCTAACCCTTTCAGTCCTTTATCAAGAGTGAAACGGACGAGCTTATTAAAAAGTACTCCTGCATCAGCTTCGACAAACAAAATACTGTTTTCCTTACTGCCTTTTAATTGTCCTTTCATGCCAACGACAGCAATGGCACTTGTACTATTTTTTATTACCAGTCCCCGTATGCCTTTGTCAGATACTAAAATATTCGTTCCACTGCCGAGGATAAAAAAAGGGATGCCGAAGGTTCTTGCCGCAGTAACGTATTCTACTATCTCCTCTTTTGTCCGTGCTTCAATATAAAGATCAGCCGGCCCGCCAATCTTATATGATGTATGCCCCGACATGAGCACATTTTTCTCTACTCTTCCTTTAAATCTCTCAATAAATTTGTCGTATGTATTTTTCATATATTTCTTTACTCCTTCACGTATCTTCTGCTCCATTCATAGATATCTCCCGCACCCATAAAAATGACAATATCTCCTGGTTGGATAGTCTTATCTAATATCGTTTTTACATGTTCATAATCTTTCCCATAAAAAACAGACGACTTTACCTTACTTATCTCTTCAACGAGAATTTCACTTGTTACGCCATACATTTTCGTTTCCCGGGCTGAAGCATATATATCTCCAATGACAACAGTATCAGCATAGGAAAAACTTGAAGCAAATTCATGGAGAAGTGATTTTGTACGTGAGTACGTATGCGGTTGGAAGACAACGAGAATCCGCTTCTTTGGATACCACTCCCTACACCCTTTTAAGGTAACCGCTATTTCTTTTGGGTGATGAGCGTAGTCATCGATTATTGTTGCACCGTTTTTTTCTCCCACGGTTTCAAACCGTCGTTTTGTACCCCCAAATTGGTTTAAACCTTTTTTAATATCATTCCATGATACATTTAATGTACTACAGGCATATGCAGCTGCAGCAGCATTCGTGACATTATGAGCTCCTGGTATGTGGAGAGTAAAGGAGTCTATCTCCATGCCGTTAAGGCGTAACACAAATGTAGTTTTTCCTTCTTGGAACTGAATATTATCGATATGAAGCTGAGCTTTTTTCGATATTCCGTACGTAATTGGGGTAATGCCCTGTGTTGAAAGAAGTACGTCGCTTTCTTTATCATCAGCGTTAATAATGGTGATGCGCTTCCCAACCTGCTGTTTCTGGAGTTCAATAAACGCTTTTTTCACTTCCGCTAACGATGTATACGCATCCGGGTGGTCATAATCTACGTTTGTTACTACAAGAATATCCGGATGCTGCCACATAAACCTAGGACGCGTATCGCAACATGGGTCTGTCATATATTCATCTGCCTCTGCTACAAACACCTCACCCTTCCCGAAATGCCCAGGGGATCCTAGACCTCTAATTTCTCCGCACCCAATGGCGTAAGAGGGATCTTTTTGTGAGACAGATAAAATGGTAGCTATCATGGCGCTCGTTGTTGTTTTCCCATGCGAACCAGCTACAGACACCTGTGTGTGGCCCTCCATAAACATCCCTAAAGCCTCACCGTGTGCCATAACAGGAATTCCTAAAGATATGGCTTGCTTTACTTCAACATTTTCTTTTCCATTATGAGCTCCAGTATAGATAACTAGATCAGGTTTTTGAGTTTGACTGATGTGAGACGGGGAAAACTCAGCTAAAGAGGCAATACCAGCTTTTTTCAATGATTCTTCCGTCGGAAATACAACAGATACATCTGATCCCGACACTTCCATACCCATTTCTTTACAGAGAATGACTAAAGCCGTCATGGCAACACCCTTAATACCCACAAAATATACTCTTTTAATGCTCTCTGAGGTTCCGTCCATACTCGTATTATAGCAAGAATGACCTATTTCCACCCAATTGCGCCCAAAATTTCTCCGGTATTCTCTTTACCGCTCTTTCGATAAGAAAAGAGCTCCTTATCCTGACAAAATGTGCATACTTTACGATCAAAATCGATGTTATTCTCTCTCACTCCGGAGCGTAGAAGATCGATTAAGTTTCCTTCGCCAATATCGGCAAACCACTTCCCGTCTCTATGAATAACAACACCTGTATTTTTCCCAAATGCGCTATTAATAGTATTGGCTCTTTCTTCTTCAATCTCATAACAATACGGACTGATGTGCGGACCGATGACCGCGCGGATATCATTTGGGTCACTTCCCATTTTTTTCATTTCAGAGACGAGAAGTTGAGCTATATGCCCTACAGTACTTTTCCAACCTGCATGGGCTGAACCAATTATTTTTTTCACCGGATCAACAACCAATAACGGTATGCAATCAGCTACATGGACTGTTAAAATCGGTTGAATTAAAAGGCGAGGATCAAACTTATACACTAATCCGTCTGTGTTGGGAATTTCTTTTCCAACATCATGCTCAGTTACTGAGTGGACGTGATTTTTATGAACTTGAACCATCCACACAATTCCCTCAGGTTTTCCATGAATCGTTTTAATAAATTCAGATCGGTTAGCTCCGTCGCGCATGTCTCCGAATGCTTTCGTTGAAAATCCATGAATTAATTTCGGAATTGATTCAAGTAACGGTGATGTATAAACACTCTTTTTCAATGTTTTCACTGAATTCCTTTCTTTGAGGCAAGTAATTGAGCGACTGCTTCCTGATCGCTCCATAAATATTCTACAGTCCCACGACACAAACTTTTTTCATGCCCTTTTCCGGTAAGAAGCACAAGGTCTCCTGGTTTTGCTTTTGAGAGAGCAAAACGAATTGCATCCTGTCTATTGGGATACCTATAGACCTTTCGATTTTTTGGAATCCCTGTTTGGATGGCATCCATTATTTTCTCTATGTTCTCAGTACGATAGTCTTCTTCTGTTAAAACGATTGTATCAGCAACCTCAGCGGATTCCTTTCCCATCAATGGCCTCTTTGAAATGTCGCGTAAACCTGCGCTCCCAAACACATGAATGAGTTTGCCTTGTGTCATATTCCTTGCCGTGTGTAAAACGTGTTTTAATGCATTTGGTGTATGTGCAAAATCAACAATGACAGTATATGGGGTAGAGGCAACGATTTCCATTCGTCCGATAACGCCTGAAAATTCGGAAATTGCCTGAAGAGCTATAGACGGATCAATATTCAATCCTATCGCTCCGGATAATGCGGCTAAACAATTATATTTATTATAGTCACCCGGTAATTGCGTTTTTAATTGATAAGAAATTGGGTTCACTATTGCATTTTGCGTCAGCCCGTAGGAGATGAGCTTATGATCTTTTCCCAATACCTTAAGAGCCCGTTTATACACCACAGTTTCATCTTTATTCACGACGACAATTTTAGACCGTTCAAGAAGTTTTAATTTTGTTTGGAGGTATGCTTCGTATGTTTTATGCCAATCAAGGTGCTCGTGTGTTACGTTAGTGAGAATCCCCACTTCAAAGGGTATTCCCCATACGCGGTATTGTGAAATTCCATGTGATGTCACTTCGAGAATCATGTGTGTATCGCCGTGATTGACTGCTTCCCGTAAAAACTTCTGTACAGAAAACGCAGTTGGTGTTGTTACATGAAATCCTGTATCGTACGTTTTTCCAGCAATTTCAGCATGAACCGAAGTAATCATTGAGGTCTTTAATCCGGCTTTTTTTGCAATCTCATAGAGGAGTGTTGCCGTTGTTGTTTTCCCGTCAGTCCCCGTTACACCAATTATCGTTAATTTTTTAGCTGGAAATCCAAACCAGAACGTAGAAAACACAGCAACACACAAATGATATATTTGCTTTATCCAGGTAAACATACAATACCTCTATTATAGCGTATATTTGATCAGGATGGAGGAATTCCTAAATAAAGAAGAATATCTTTGGCAACGGAAAAAAACAATGGAGCTGCGGTTTCTGAACCCCACTGAGAAGACTGGGGTTCAACAAGCATGACAAGCATGACAAATTTCGGATTGTCAGCTGGGGCAAATCCAACAAATGAAGCTATTGTCTTTTTGGCGTCGTAATGCCCTGCAACTGGAATTTGTGCGGTTCCTGTTTTGCCTGCAATACGATACCCTTTTGGTTTTGCCCATTTTGCCTCGCCATAATCTACAGCGGCTACCATCATTTCTGTCACCTGTTTTGCAGCTTTTTCAGATAATACTGTTCGTATTTTTTTTGGAGTTGTTTTATACACCTTTCCTTTGTCATCAGTAATAGATTTGACCACGTGTGGTTCTAACAGCTGTCCGCCATTTGCTATGGCTGAAACCGCTCTCACTAATTGGAGAGGTGTAGATGCAATTCCCTGCCCAAATGAAGCAGTCGCGTAATCAATTTCATACCACTCAGAATCCTTTCGAAGACTTGGCGAGCTTTCATCTTCAAGATCTACACCAGTCGGTTTTCCGAAACCATAATCTTTTATCGCTTTTAAAAGCTTATCCTCTCCCAAAGCGCGCTCAACAAATACCATCCCGACATTTGATGAATATTTGAGTACATCGGTCATGGATATTTTTCCATGATACTGATCGTTCCATGTTTTAATGGAATATTCTCCGATTTGCACTTGACCTGACTCATCAATAATTGTATCGGGCTTTATCACTCCTTCATTTATTCCTGCTGCCATAATAAGTGATTTGAAGGTTGATCCCGGTTCATAACTTCCCGCAACAACCGGATTTTTATAAAGACTTTTCTCAAATTCCGTATATATCGAAGGGTCGTATGAAGGATATGAGGCCATCGAAATTATCCCTCCGGTTTTTGGATCCATGACGACGATTGCTCCTTCCTTTGCTCCATACTTTTCTATGCCCTGTGATAATTTCTTCTCGACAATTCCTTGAATAGTCCGGTCTACGTATAGCGTTAATGTTCTCCCGTTTTCCGGTTCTACCCGTAACGTTTCTCCAATGAGAATTGGTGTCCCATGTGCATCTTTCTCTGCTGCTAGAAATCCATCTTTTCCGGATAATTCCCTGTTATACCATCCCTCAATACCAAAATACCCTTTATCAAATCCATTTTCATCTGCGCCTACAAATCCTAAAAGATGAGCTGACATAGATCCTTCAGGGTAATATCGCTTCGATTCCTTCTCAAATCCGATCCCTTTTATTCCCGTTTCCTTAATTGCATCAACCGTTTCTTTTTCGACTTTGTGTTTCAGAGGTACCCATACACGATCAGGAAGTGATAATAGAGCAGATATTGATGCGCTATCAACATTTAAGAGTGTAGCCAAACGACCAGAAGCCTCGTACATGTTTTCTATTTCACGAGGATTTGCATAGACAAGGCTTACTTCTTTTGAAAGGACAAGAGGATACCCATCTGAAGAATAAATGTTTCCGCGCTTTGCCGGGATGGAAAACCGAATAAGGTGTTGTCCTGCTGCCGCATCACGAAGTTTTGAACTCTCCCAGATGTGCCAATAAAAAAGCCTTACGATAATGGCAGCAAAAAAAAGAAGGAAAAATGAAAATATGACCCATATTCGAGACATAGGAAGGATAATATTCTTCCATTGTACAGTTTACTGAGTATGAAGCGCTACAGTAAATTGACTGCTTGTGAGAGCAACCGCTTTTTGAGGAACAATAAAACCGAGTTCTTCCGCTTTCTTCGAAATTGCTGCAAATGATGAAGCTGAAGCGATTTGTTGTTCAAAATCCTCAATACTCGCCTGAGTTTTTTCTATTTCACTATCCATCTGTTTCACTGAAGAACTGATGGCGACCAATTCATTCGTACAAATGAATTGGCTCACAATGAGAAGAATTGCGATAATTGGTAATAAAATTGTAGCTGCTACACCGATATTTTTCATACTTTTTGAATAATTCGTAATTTTGCACTTCTTGCGCGTTTATTATTTTTTACTTCTTCGTCTGTAGCTGTAATTGGTTTTTTTGTAATTATTTCCCCGTTATTTTGTTTCATGAATTGTTTAACAATTCTGTCCTCAAGAGAATGAAAGCTGATGACAGCTAGTCTTCCTCCCGGAGCTAAAAGATCCCAAGCCCCTTGTAATCCTTTTTTTAAAGCGCTCAATTCGTCATTTACATATATCCTGATCGCTTGAAAAATACGAGATGCATGAGAATATGAGCTTTGTTCTCCAACAACACCGGTTATTATTGTTAATAATTCTCCTGTCGTTTTAATCGGTTTGTCTTTTCGTGCTATCACTATCGCTCTGGCAATTGCTTTTCCGTTTTCCTCTTCACCGAGTGTTTCAAATATTGTTATCAGTGTTTGTTCGCTCTCCCGATTGATAACGTCCTCTCCGGTTATGCCCTGTGTTTGATCAAGTCGCAAATCAAGGCGTGCATTTTCGTTTTTATAGGAAAATCCCCGATACCCTTCATCGATCTGATGGCTGGATACTCCTAAATCAAAAAGCACTCCATCGACATGGGTAAATCCGATTTTTTGCCCAATTTCGGCAATGTCACGAAAATTACCCCAAACGACTATTCCTTTGTTTTTAATGTTCTTCACCTCTTCTACCGCTTCTTTATCTGTGTCTATACCCAAAACGGTGGCTCCCAAGGCAGCTATCGCTTTTGTATGTCCTCCTCCGCCTACCGTCGCGTCAATATACCGTTTTCCAGTTTGAACGCGTAAACCTTCTAACACTTCGTGAATAAGTACTGGAATGTGATAGTTCATGGTGTTCCCAATGTCTTTTTGTATTGTTCCCAGTACTTTTCATCCCAAATCTCAAAATGGTCTCCGGCTCCAATCACTTTCACTGCCCCAGTGATGTGACCGTATTCCTTGAGGTGGGCAGGCACAACCATCCGTCCGAGCTTATCAATCTCTACTTTCTCAGCTGCAGAAAACATGTACCGTCGTATTGAACGCGCATTTTGGTCAGTAATTGGCGCTACCATTTGTTTTTCCGCTTCTTTTTCCCATTCCCGTTTATCGTATCCAAAGATACAGTTGTCAAATCCGCGCGATACAACAAGTACATTGCCTTCTAATTCGCTTCGTATTTTTTTAGGGAGCGTTACTCTTCCCCGATCATCGAGCACATGGTTGTATTCCCCAAGGAATAATTTCATACCGTATCATCATACCATTTCTTCCCATTTATATCCATATTGACCCATTTTTCACGGGTTGTCAAGAGGGTATTTCACGATACTATATGATGTCAAAATAGAAGAATAAAATTGATGAAACGAACAGAATTATCTTACCACAACAAGATAAATGAGGTAATTCAAAAGATGAATTATGAGGTATTTCTTAATTCAAATCGTAATCCTTGGTAAAGGAATACTTTTTCCCATCAGTTTTTGTAAATTCCAAGACTACAGTGATGGTTTTTATGCCTGTATGGGGCTTACAGACATTCTTGGAACACGTTCCCAGGTATATATCATCCCGGAGAAACATATCTTTCCCTGTTACATCAACCGGTTTACTCGTTACACCCTGAACCACGCCTTGTGTACTATACGACAACTCATATGCAATAGAGACGTATTCCTTATTTAGTCCTTCTACATTGAGAACAACGGTATTGTCTTTCGTATTGCTTTTTGAGAGATCCACACGGACTGATTTATCTACTTCAGGGAGTGTTTCGTCAAGCGTTGACTCTACTTTAGTTTCCTCTTTCGTCGCTGGTTTTGCTGTTGCTTTGTAGACAACAAATCCTATTATCGCAATGCCAAGTACGATGCCAATAATAAGAAATACCGGTTTCTTTTTTGGGGTTTCAACAGGTGTCAGCGGCGTGCCAAGACCAGGTTTACCGAGTGTCTCGCTTCCGATCTGGGTGTTTTCTATTGGTTTTTGAGTTTCCGCTTGATTATTTTTCATACTTACATTGCCTCCTTTAGTTTTTCTTGTATATACGTTTCTAATTGAAGTACGGGAATCCGTTCCTGTTTCGTCGTGTCTCTGTCCCGCACTGTTACCGTATTATCCTCAAGAGTCTGAAAATCAACTGTAATACACCAGGGGGTTCCGACCTCATCCTGAGCTAAATACCGTTTTCCAATGTTTCCTCTGTCATCCCAGGCGATCATGAATGATTTTTTGAGGTTTTCAAAGACGACTCTCGCTTTTGACATGAGTTCCGGTTTATTTGCAACCAACGGAAAAACAGCAGCTTTATAGGGGGACAAAAGTGGATGTAGTGCAAGAACCACCCGTTTTTCCTCTTTCCTGTATGCATCTAAAAGAATAAATAACGTAGCGCGGTCTACACCTCCCGATGTTTCAATACACCACGGAGTGAAAGACTCTCCAGTTGTCTTATCCTGGTATTTTTGGTTGTGCCTCGTTAAATCAAAATCTCCTCTATGATGAATTCCCTCAAACTCACTCCAACCGAATGGCGCTTCGTACTCTATGTCTGTAGCCAAACGTGCATAATGCGCCCGCTCTTTATCTTCATGGTCGCGAAACCGAAGATGTGCTTTTTTTATCCCTAAAGACACGTACCAATTTAACCGTTCGTTTTTCCAATATGAAAACCATTTCTCTCCTTCTTTCTCATCAGGAGTGATAAAAAACTCCATTTCCATTTGTTCAAATTCACGGCTCCTGAAGGTAAAGTTGCCGGGAGTGATCTCGTTTCGAAACGCTTTCCCGATTTGGGCAACTCCAAAAGGAATTTTCACCCGCGTCGAGGAAAGAATATTCTGAAAGTTAACAAATACTCCTTGGGTAATTTCACCCCGAAGATATGCTTTAAGCTTTGGTTCTGTCACACCAAGAAAAACTTCAGTTAACAAATTGAATGTTTTTGGTTCGGTCCATACTGTTTTTTCTTTATGTTCCTTTTCATGTTCTTGGATTTCTTCTTCCTTATCAGCTCGAAATCGTTTATGACAGAGTTTACATTCAACAAGCGGATCGGTAAAAGCCTTCATGTGACCGGACGCTTCCCAAACAGCCGGATTCATGATGATGGCCGCATCCAATCCCACGACATCATCACGTGATTGCACCATGGTTTTCCACCAAAGTGATTTCAGATTTTTTTTGAGTTCCACTCCCATCGGGCCATAATCCCAAAACCCTGTTATACCTCCGTAAATGTCGCTTCCGGGGAAAATAAAACCTCTCCGTTTCGTAAGTGCGACTATTTCATCAAGTGTTGCCATATATTCATAGATAATATCAGGAAACCTAAAGCGCCGCAATGAAACGGAGGAACATTATTTCTCTTTGAGGTAACTGAGGAGCTTAACAGTTTTTATTTTGCGTTCAATGAGCAATTCAATCTGATGAACGTATTCAGATACTCCTTTAACCTGAGATTGAGATCTTTCATATCCAGTAAGAATGAGAAATTCTCTTAAAAACTGAGCCAATCGCAAAAGAGTATCCTCTTCAGGAGTCTTTATGAGTTCATTCATCGAAGCAATAAAAAGCGTAAATACTTCTTCATGTGCTTCGTTATCAGGAAGCATAGCATCAATTACTTCAGCCATACAGTAAGCTACACTGACATGCGCGAGAGTCGGCAATTTGGTTTCGTAGATACTTGTCGCTGTAGCGTCAGTGATGAGATCCCACGTACGCCCTTTATGAACAAAAAGATCAACATGAGAAAAGAGTTCAAGATGCGGAGCCCGCCTGCTGCCAACTTTCCGTATGCCTTTGGCAAGAAGTCGTACTTTGCCTTTTTGGCGGGTAAAAACCGTAAGTACTTTATCACCGTCACCGATATTTTTCCGCTTAATGACAAGCGCAGAGAGGCTATAACTTTTTTGTGACGCCATTGAATAATATGAGTACTTCCCTTATAAGGTTATCTCCGTATCAGTAAGAACTGTAAACTTTTTCCTGTCTTTCCCGTTCAAACGAAGGAGAAACTCCTGTCCGTTCGTACCCGGTTGTTTTTGGAAGAGAAGTTTATAGGCGTTCCCAGAAACTTTTACTGGTGAGGCGTATGTCAATTCTAATTTTGCCGTTCCCAGAGGATTTACGATAATAAACCCTTCAAACATGGTTTTATCCAACGAGTCAGTCGTGTCCATGGTGACTGCCTTTTCGTCCTTTGGTGATATTGATCCCTGACTGGATGTCAATTTACTCCCCTTCGGGACATATACCCGTACCCAATTCCGGAGTGGAGCGTTCAAACAGAGTCCTCCGCTCTCCAATCCACAGTCTGAACCGGCATAAGGATTTTTATAATCAATCGTCAGTTTTGTTGTGATGGTGTTATCAGAGTTGACTGTCACGTCTTTGGTAATTTTTTCCGAGACGAACATATTTGACTTTGCTCCAGCCATATTGCTGTTATTGATATGCAGATAATCCCATCCATCATCTTCCTTATACTTAAGAACCGATGCCGTATCTGCTTTTGTCATGATGCGACCAGCCATATTAAAGCTCTCTGCAGCTTTTTGTGTAGTCTCATCATGGAAATACGTCAGAACATGCTTTTGGTTAATTTCAGCAATAAGCATTTGAAACAGGCTTCCCCAGTATTTTGATGGAGAAACGCCAAGAGCCATCTTCAGGATGTCCTGAAGCAGGACTCCGATGATATCTTTCCTGTCCTCACGAACATAATTCACCGGACGCGTCGAATAATCCTCAAGCTCATAAATTGCTTTTGCACAATCACAGCGTTTATCTATTTCAGCACTAAATGTTTTCCCATACACTGTAATCGGCCCTAAAATTCGTAACGTCTCAACGAGAACGTGCGTGTCTACCGAAATGATACCGTCAACCGCTTCATATGAAGACGTATTCTTGTACATATCTTCAAATTGCGTCATAGAAATTTTAAAATCAGGTGACAAATTGCTATCACGGATGTTTAACTGGTATACACCCTTATGGAATGTCAAAATTTCTCTTGGTGCCTCATATTTTTTCTTTAACAATTTATCCAGTGCATAAATATCATCTGCTTTTTCCAATACTGGCTTCCCTTTGACCATACGAAACCGTGCATACGCTGTGATAAATCCTCCTGTTGGCCGTAACTCTTTATCATTTTGAAAAATGATGAGATACCGTTGGTCTTTCGGGTCTCCCAAGAGTTTAGGTAAATTCATGAGGAGCGGTTGGGCATTCACAAACAAATTCGCTGTTTCTTCGATGACAGCAAAATATTGCTCCATCGGACCACGTATCTCTACGCCCCGAAATTTGACCGGATAGCGTTTTGGGTCTATAGCACTCAATTCTTTCCGGAGTGTGTCTACGTTGTCAGCCATTTCTTTTATTTTAGGGGTAAGTGCACTCATGGTTTTTACTGCCATCTGGAGCCTATCTTCTGCGGTTCCCGCGACAAACGTGCTTTTGCCTTTAAGACCCAAAAGGTCCGCATTCGGCTCGAGAGCCTCTATCGCTTTTTCACCCGCTGAAATACCAGCGTATCCGGCATTAATTGCATGTTGTCCATCATTCAGATACACACCGATAAATGGCATAGCCGTCATTGGTTTCACTTTTGTGTATTCTTTTTGAAGTTCATCCAATTTTGTTCTAGTAACCGCTAAAAGTTCCTTCGTTTTACCAATGTCCTGCGCTTTGACAGCGGTCATTGTCTCCTGTCCGCTAGCTGCTACGCCTCTGGCTTTATCAATAACTCCTCGAAGTGGAAGAAGCATGATGCCAGCAATAACAGCAAGAAGGACGATTATCCCAAGAGGAATAGCGATAAAAAGCCACCATTTTTTCTTTGCTGTTTTCATATGATGAGTTTCCTTTGTTGGGACAGGTTTATTGTGTTCTTGTACTGAAGTCAGTGTTGGTTCGATTTTCCGTATCTCGTCATTCATAACGATTATCCTATTGTTCCAAACAATGAGTTGGTTTGTCAACAAAAGAGCATTATACTGCACCTTTTCCGGAGATCATTGCCCACGGAGTCTTAAAAATCATCTCAATATCAAACGAAAGCGACCGCTTCATGACATAATCAGCATCCATCTGAATCCGTTTATCAAAGTTTACTTCAGACCGTCCTGAGACCTGCCAATATCCCGTGACACCCGGTTTTGCTGACAATACAACTTTCACAAGGCTTCTTGTATGAGGATACTTTTTTTGCTGTTCTTTTAATTCATCAGGGTAATACGGTCGTGGCCCTACAATACTCATGTCTCCCAAAAATACGTTAATTAGTTGTGGGATTTCATCTATCGAATGTTTCCGGATAAATTTCCCGACATGTGTCACACGCGGATCCTCTATGAGTTTGTAACTGTTTTTCCGATACTGTTTGTAGAGCTGTTTCATTTTTGGGTCAGACCGGAGCATTTCATGGGCATTTATGACCATTGAACGGAATTTATAGAGTTTAAAAAGCTTCCCGTTTCTTCCGACTCTCTGTGGTGTATCAGCAAAAATCGGACCTTTCGAATCTAATTTGATCGCAATCATGGTAACAAGACAGATCGGAAGAAATCCGATAAGGAGGACTATGCTTCCAAAAATATCAATAAGGCGTTTACAAAAATCGTATACCATATTAATGTTATTACGTCAGATCTTCGTGTTCTGTACCTGCCAAGCTTTCAACAAATTTCTTTACCTTTGGGACCGAGTGTTTGTCGCACACCAAAAGAACGTCATCGGTATTAACGATAAGCATCTCTTTGGCATCAATTGCCACAACAAGCTGCTTCCCGTAATTATACACGAGAGAGTCTTTTGTATCCTGAAGCATCACTTTTCCCTGCGTTACATTTTTATCTTCGGAGTCTTCCAACGCTTCTTTAAGAGCTTCCCATGCTCCTATATCACTCCATCCGATATTATCTGAAACGACAAAAGCGTCTTTCGGATCTAATTTTTCAAGGATTGCGTTATCAAAATTAATCTTTTCAAGCGTTGGATAAATCCGTTTAATCGTTGAGGCAAATTGTTTCGTTCCCCACGCTTTACTTATCTCTTCCAAACCTTCAAAGATATTCGGAACAAACTTCTTATATAACGAGTACAAAAACTCTGGTGTCGTCACGAAATATCCTAAGTTCCACGCATGGTGCCCACTTGCATAATACTTCTCTGCTGTTTCCCTGTCAGGCCGATACTGGAAATCCACAAATTCATGAATAGATACGCCATCAATGTTTTTTACTTCCTTTCCGTATTCAATCCATCCGAGATTTTCACTGGCAAAACGGGCTTTCTGCGACACGAATATAATTTTGTGCGGATCTTTCTCAATAACACTCCCAGCATTTTTAAGGATTTTTCGAAATAATGCTTCTTCTTTGACAAGGTGATCGCTCCAGAGAATTACCATCGGTTCATGAGGTGATTCCTTATGAAGTATAGACGTAATGAGTCCAACAGCAGGCCCAACATCACGCATAACAGGCTCACCAATGACGTGCTCTTTTGTGATGTCTTTTAACTGAGACCGTGCGATATCAACGTATTTTTCTCCTGTAGATATATAAATATCTTCCCATTGAAAATCAGGACGAAGCCTATTTGCCGCTAGTTGTAATGTGGACTGATCACCGACAATTTTCTCAAACTGTTTAGGAGATTTCTTCCTGGATAATGGCCATAAACGTGTACCTACTCCACCAGCAAATATTACAGCTTTCATAATGATTTTTTATACACTTGATATGCATGCTCTACGTATTCCTGAAATTCTTTCTTAAAATGTTCTCTGTCAAACCGTTTAGCATTTGCCCTGCATGCATCTTCCTGTATATGTTTGCCTTTCTCAAACAATTGTATAGCTTCAAACAACGATTGTTTTGTTTGTTTTGTATATAGATATCCGGTAACCCCGTTTTCAATAATTTCTGAAGCGCCTCCCTTTTGAAAGGCTATGACGGGTTTCCCTGCGGCTTGTGCCTCTACGAGAGTAATTCCAAAGTCTTCCTCAGCCGCATAAAGAAAAGCACGACAATTACGATGATACAAAGACAGTTCGCTGTCTGTCAAATATCGGTCAATAAATTCTACCGTTGTACCGGCTCGTGCTTTGAGATCAGACAGGCACGAACCACGGCCGATAACAAGAAGTGGTAACCCCTTTTGGGTACACGCATCAACGATAATGTCAGTACGCTTATACGGAACCAATCTTGAAGCGGTTAGGTAATATGATCCTTTTTTAAACGGAAGGGAATAATCTTCAGAACTCTTCTTCAACTGAAAGATTGATGTATCAACTGGCGGATAAATGACAGCATCAACTGAACGCTTATAGTATTTCTCTATGCGTTTCTTTACAACATTAGATATTGCAACATACGTATCAGGCCTGTTTGAAGCTATTTTGTCCCATCTCCGTAATGTTGGCGTCAGGCGGGTAAACAGAAAGCGCGCAATACCTGATAAAGCTCCAAACCCCGTGTGTTCTACATATGTATCATGTCCACTCCAAAGGTATCGTATTGGCGTCAGGCAATAGCAGATATGAAGTGTTTCAGGCTTTGTTATTATTGACTTTGCCTCAGCAGAGGTCACTGAAATTACCACATCATAGGCATCAAACGAAAACGTTTCAAACGAGAGAGGTGTAAGCCACGGATACAATTCATGGTGAGTTTTGGCAAACGGGAAGGCATTAAGAAAGGAAGGGTGAACGGTAAACTCGTCAGCCCAGGCAGCATGCTTCTTGTCATACACTGCAGAAAAAAGCGGCGCATCAGGATACATCTCATGAAGAGCAGTCAAAACCCGTTCTGCTCCGCCATATTTATTAACTCGGTCATATACAAGAGCTACACGCATATGTTAAAGCGGCTTCTTCTCATACAGGGCAAGTGTTTGTTTTGCCAGAGAACTCCATTGATATTTCGATAGAAGTGTCTGAATTCCTGACTCTTTCTTTTTTTGAAATTCCTTTTTGGAAAAAGAAAGAAGCGTTTCGGTGAGAGCTTCTTTATCATTCACCGGGACGTATATCGGAAAGTCATCAAAAATTTCACGAAATACCGGGATATCTGAAACAATCAATGGACACCCATAGGAGAGAGCTTCAAGAGCTGGCAAACCAAATCCTTCCATTTGAGAAGGAAACACGAAAGCCCGAGCAAATGAATATAAATGAGCGAGATCTTCATCAGATGCATGACCGTAAAAAACAATACGGTTAACAAATGGGGAAGATGCAATACTCTCTTTCAGTTTTTTATAGAAATAATCTTCTTTTCCGACCAAAATAAGTTTAATGTTATTATCTTTTGACTTCCTGCAGTACTCAAAAAATGCATCAATTAATATATCAACATTTTTATGAGGATATGCATTGCCTACGTATAAAAAATACGGGTTTTGATTTATCCGTTGATCTTTAACTGACGATAATTTCTTATCTACTCCTTCATAGGTAACGGTGATTTTTTCGGGGTTAATCCCGAAATGATGAACAATCTCATTTTTTGTCGTCTCCGATACGGCAATAATATGAGAGGCTCTCCGAAGCCCAATTGCCATCATGAGAGAATATCCGACTTTTTTCATGAGATAGAGCGGGTATGGCAACGATGTTGCTTTTCCGGTATTGATGTGAAGAATCGTGAGATCATGAATGGTGACAATAAATCGTTTTGGATAAAAAATTGGGATTGAATAATACGGTATATGGACAAGGTCTATGTGATCTTTTAAATAAACGAACGGCATGACAAATTGTTCTTTTACTGTATGCCAATGGACATCTATTTCCTTTTTTTGAAACCTTGAGTTTGGGAGAGAGAACCCATCGTACGCAGATTCTGGAAGGTAGATGATGTAATCATTTTTGTCATCAACAAGCGCCAATTCAGAAATGAGATTCCGTATATACCTTCCTACCCCTGTTTCATTGATTAATCGAGCATCAATTCCGATTTTCATACGATTTTTATACTCCAAATATTTTGATAAACCACATTTGCAAATCAAATACAGAATACACGAGTACTGATAGTATTTTTGGATACAGTTTTTCAAAATGTTTCGTGTAAAAAAGTCTATTCGATACAATAAAGTGTGTTTGCGTTTGCTTCCGTAGCTCTTTATTTTTATGTGATCTGCCGCTTTGCTTTTTCTTATGGAGCACCGTGACAAACGGATAAAACCATATTTTATATCCTGCTTTTTTAATCCTATATGCGTAATCAATATCCTCTGCATACATGAAATAATCTTCATCTAATAGACCAACTTGAAGGACTACATCATGTCTCACCATAAAAAACGCTCCACTTATCACATCAACTTCGTGAGACGAGTTCAAGTCTTTATACCCTTGATGGTATTCACCAAATAGTTTTGTTTTCGGGAACAATTTTTCGAGCTTTGAAAAATACGTAAATCCGACCCAAGGAGATGTCATACCGCGATGGCATGCGGGATCCATAGATCCGTCGGTAAGAAGCAGTTTACAGGTTGACGCTCCAATAGTCGGATGCTCGTCCATAAACTCTACCATTGTTTTAATGGTGTCAGGTGATACTTCCGTATCGGAATTGAGAAGGAGAATATACCTGCCCTTGGAGACACTGATCCCTGGATTGTTTCCAGCGGCAAAACCGACGTTATTTCCATTTTGGATCAATTTAACCCAGGGAAATTTTTTCCGTATTTCTTTATCTGACCCATCAGTTGATCCGTTGTCACACACTATCGTTTCAAATGTATACGGACCTTTCTCTGACTTTTCTAGTGCAGTTAGACACGAAGACAACAGATCTTTTGTATTGTAATTAAGGATAATAATAGATACATCAATCTGTTTCATCATACACACGCTTCTTTCCAAACAGTGTCTACTAAAGAAGCTATTGCATCCCATGTATAAGAACGCTCTATGAGGGACCTTGCTTCTTGCCGTAATGAGGACACAAGTGAATTATCTTTAATAAGTAATCCTAATGAATTAACATAATCATCTGGTGTTTCACATATGATTACTTCTTTTTTGGATGTAACAGGTAATCCCATGACGCCCTCTTTTGAAGAAAGAATTATGACCCCCGTTGCCATTGCTTCAAGAATCTTAAATTTTGTCCCTCCACCTATCGTCATAGGAGCCAAGAGTATTTCGTTATTGCTCAATACTTCTGCAATATTTTCAACTTCTCCTTTTGCAATAATTCCAATTTCCGGATTTGAACGGATTGAACTGGGCATATTTTTCCCAACAATCGAAAGCTCGGCATTTTTATATTTAGTGTGGATTTTGGGCCATATAACCTGAATCAATTTCTGCGCTGCTTCAACATTCGGAAGCCATGAAAAATTCCCAACGTAAAGACACCGGCAACGTTTTTCCGTTATTATTTGCGTGTTAACCTTAAACTCTTCGCTTGCTACACCGTTTGGAGCGACCGTTACATTTTTAGATCCATCATGATTTCGTATCACCAATTGATCATCATTTGAAACTGCAATTATTTTTTTGGCTTTATCCCAAACAACATGTTCCCATGTTTTTATCTTATTGACGTCAAGCCGAAGGATTGGTCTTACCAATGGCATAGGAAATCTATCAACATATTGTTGATAGACAGAATACTCAATATTATGCTCAGCTACGACAAGCGGAAGAGATGTTTTCGGAAGGGAAGGATACACATAAAACGGCTCTATATGAACGAGGTCATACTTATGATGTTTTAATTCATCATGAATAATGGTCCTCATGTGATCGTTGTCATACGTAGCCAAAAGCCAAGGCATGGAAGAAAAAAAAGCTTTAAAAAGATACTTTCCCTGAAGCGCTTTTCCCCGATAGACACAATGAATTTTTTTACAAAACGACAGGTCTTTTTGGTATTTCAATTCACTCTCTGACCTCACAAATGTACAAAGGGTAATATCATGGTGTTTTGACAGTTTTTTTAGAATGTTGTAAATCCGGACTTGCCCGCCGGAATGAAGAGGATACGGCATAACTGCAGAAACAAATAGGATGTTCATGGGTTCACCTTTGGTTGTGTTAGGTCAATAATGGCAAACTTGTCGTTTCTAAATAGGACAGTGTATTCACTCGCCAATGATTTTGTTTCAAAATCATCGTCAGTTGGTGATACTGTGACATAGTGTGTTGCTCCCATTGCCCGTTTTTTTTCAATGTCAAAATTTAATGGCCATCCTGTCCGTCCGGTTTGATACAAAAATGTCGTATCTCCCATATATGGAGCGATGACCTTTGCGTCTTTGGGCAGTATCTCATCAGCCATTTTTCCAGCTTCAACAATTTCCGGCTTATTGATCCAGTAATACGTCCGAATGGTAAACCAACCAAACATTTCCATAAAAATGAATGAAATTACAAGAAGAATACCTGAAGAAATCGGATGAATTATATCTGTCCTTTTAATAGTCTTATCAATTAGCCACGCAAATCCTTTTCCCACGTAAATACATAGAATTGGCAAAAGCGCTATCTGATAGTAGTCATGCTGTACATTGCCAGATGCGACAACGATGAGATAGAGAAGTGATCCTCCGAGAAGCCACGTAAACACGTTCTCTCTATTTTTTCCAAATTGTGTAATAAGTCCAAAACCAAAAGGAATGAGCCCCCAAAATCCTAATAGTAATTTTCCAATGCGTTCGGCAAATAACCACTCAAACCACGATCCTTTAAATCGGATGCCGTTTCCGTTTAAGAGCCACTCGGATACCGGAATTCCTTCCGGAAACTGAGCGATCCATTTTCGCCAGAGAAGAAACGGAACAACTGTGAGTATTCCAATAAAGAGGTATTGAAATATCAATGAAGAGTAATTTTTCTTCCTCTCCCAAAGGATTGGGAGTATAGGAAGCAGCAAAAATACTGCATATGGTTTTACAAGAACGGCTAAGCTCGCAAAAATACTCCCAGCAATAATTTGTGCCAGCGATAATTTCTGTTTCGACCCGAATCCATCAAGGATGGTGAGAGCCCCTATGGAAAAAAACACCATAAGAGGATCCGGAAGAATAATTCTTCCATAAAACATGCTATACGGAAGAACTGCATAGACAAAAGCTGATAAAAGGCCGGCTTTTACCGATACCCTATTCTTTACCCAAATCCCTAGTAAAAGTGCTGTAGCGGTTGAAGCAAAAATGGTAATAAACCGAAGCCAAACTTCAATTGAAAGCATGCCCAGAGTGTTTTTAAAGAGTGCTGCTATCCCCTGATACAAAGGAAATTCCACCATCCTCCATCCTTCTGGATTGTCTTTGCCTGACTGAATGTTTGAAAGATCATGATATCTCGGGTGCAAGAAATCAATTCCCCGCTCTACAAAAATTCGGGCAACTGAAGCCGTATCAACCTGCCGAAAACTATGCCAGTCGGCTATTGGGGCCGTAATGTTATACAACCGGAGCACAATAGAAATACATGCAATGCAAATAAAAGCAAAAAGAATGATCTTATTTTTCATTTATTCCCCTCGTGAGTTGGCTCAACAACTGTTTCTTCTCGAATTCCCCGTTTTAATTCATATCCGTCAAACACAAAGACTTCCCTATCGCCAGTCGTCAATTCAAAGGAAAATGCATCAGCAAGACTTGAAACAGGGATTACACGGAACGGACTTTGCCTGTACATGTGCCAAATTGCATCAGTCATCCCTGTCGGGTAAATCCATGCTCTGCCGTATCGGATAGGAGTATTGAGAATGAAAAATGTTTTTCTGTCTTTTGGAGGAAATGTTTCCTTTTTAATTTTCAAGAGCGATTGCTCTACTATAGTCCCCGCCATTTTCCAGTCATTATACAGTCTCTCAATTTCTCGTACATTCCATATTCCCATATTTACAACCCCTAAGAGTACTACAGCAAACCATATATATAGTTTTTTCTCAAAGAGATCTGACATCATTCTCGTAATAGCAATAACAACAAATAACGATGCAATATATACGTAACGCTCAGAAGTGCCTCCGAGACCAAGATATGCAGCCAACGACAGAATAAAACACAAAGCCCATATAAAATACTGTTTGTACGAATTAATAATTCGTTTATTTTTTAATGCTACACCAGTGAAGACACCAATGAGAATTCCAATGCCGATTGTAATAGGCAAAAGAAAAGTCTTAAGAGAAACTCTCATTTTTTCAGCCCATTCTATTGCAATTGGACCAGTAAATACTGAGACAAAATACGTCACCGAATTAGCGCACGAATTCACAATAAAAGTTGACCATTTATATCCATAGTCTCCGGATGGAGGGACTGATCCGGCATAGTTGCGTAAGAGAATATAGAGAGGAATGAGAGCTAATATCCAAAATACTTTTTTCCCTCGTTTAAATATTCCATATCCAACTATCGAAAGAATTAAAGGAGCGACAACCATGCCATCATACGAAAGCATGGATAACGCTGTACAAAGAATAATGCCGAATGATTGAACCCACTTCATAATTTTATGAGTAAATATCCTTTCAGAAACTAACGCAAGAGCCGCCATAAAGAAAAATCCAGCTAATACACTACTCTGACCTGATACCCAAAAAATGTTTTCATGGTGAATGGAAAGCATCATAAAAAGAAGCGCTCCGATCCAGGCGATAATCCATGGGGTTTTTACGTTTCTTAAAAATCTATACAGACAGAGCATGGTTCCTGACAATAAAAGTAAGGGGGTGAGATGATATGAGAATGGTTTGAGCCAAATGACAGAAAACTGCATAAAATAGACGAGTTTGGGAATTGGACGGTAGAAAAATCCATTTGACACAGTGAAGTACTCCAAAATATCCGAAAGCTTGCTTTCGGTCGCCCATCGGAGCCAGGTGAAATCATCTCCCATAAAATACAAACTCGTCGCTTTCCCCCAAATGAGGAATAAAATGATAATCATATAAAGAGGGTATGCAATCTTATGGGTAAAAATCCGTTTGAGAAATCCTAAATAGTCTATCGTTAACGCTTTTTCCTTTACCATTGCGGCAAAGGCAAACCCGAGCATGAGCCACATAGTGAGAGCTACCTTTGATGCCTCAAAGACGTCTATGAGGACTGCGTTAGCCAAAAGCCCAACAAGACCGGAGAAAACTCCAATCGTAAAACTCCGCGTTAATGGAGACAAGCTTTCTTTCACTTTCCAAAAATACAAGAAACTATATGCAAATATTCCCAAAAACGCTACTGTCCCCAAGAGTCCGGTTTCACCAAGCATCCTATGGTAATCTCCGTCAGCAGCTACAGACAACGTTGAAAAACCACTACCAAGAAAAATATTCCGTTGAAATGCAGCCATTGCTCTTGGCCATTGACCCTGAAATCGTGTTGTGATGCTAATGTCATAGACGAGTGCCTTTTGAATAAGAAAGCTTCCCGAAAGCGTTGCAACGTCCCCGCTCCCTGTCGTAATATCAGCGGTCGTATACATGGTAACTTTTTTTATCTGACCTTCGGTTCCCTCTTCCACCGTCTCTCCAATGGGCTCCCCGGATTTTGGAATGCTAATAAATCCGCTTCCTTTTGGAAGAGTTTCCTCTGCCGGAGATTCAATTTCCTGAAGCACGGCTTCAGTTCCTTCAAGTTTTTCCAGTGTTCCAATAGGTTTTCCTGTCGAGAGATCGACAATGACGTTACTTACCCGAAACGTCTTATAAAACCGTTCTGATGCGCCACTTGTGATATTGAGGATAAAAATACTTGCAACAATCACGATAGGTATGAGCCAGTATTTTTTATGCCAGAAAAGCATGGTAGATATGGCAACAAGATACACGCCAAACGAAATACGCGAAGCGGTAAAAAGAAGAAGAACGAGTCCACCAACAGAAAGTAATAGAAAAATCACCTTCTGCCACCACGTTTTCGTCCCTATGACAAAACTCCCAATAATAGGGATCATAAATACGAGATACGCTGCCAAATCATAATGCCCGCCAAATAAAGAAGGTATACGAGCCGTAGACGGCAATTGCAGCGGTATGCCTTTTGCAAACTCTTCGTTCATCGTAAGGAACGCCGGCCATCCCCAGAACTTTTGTCCAAAACCATAAAGGACAATTCCGGCAAATGTGCACGCAATGACTGTTGCTAAAGCCGGTAACCTGACAGTTCTCCGAAACGCTTCAAATCCCAAAAAGAATAGTGAAATATACTCTATCCTCCGGAGATAATGAAGAACACCTAGATGAGTAAAGTATTGACCGTTGCTGTAGGGAAAGATAAAAATAATTGCGTTTACCAACGACAATAATCCTATACCTAAGTACCAAACGATAGGAATAGTCAAAGGAGTGTCTGCAAATAAATTCCGTTTACGGATATAATGGACTGCAAGAGCGATAAAAGAAAAAAACACGAGAACATCTTCAAGGCGTACATACACCCATGTTTGTGTCACATCTATCAGGGGAATTTTTGGATACAGCGGGATAAACGCGACCAAAAAGAATGACAAGATAAGAAATAAGTTTTCTTTACACCACGCGATACGCTTCATCATACGTTTCTTTTAAATATGTATTTCCACTTACTACTCCCAGTATATAGGAAATCCTGGCTTTTGTTTTTAGGAATACACGCAATACCTTCTGACTAAGTATTGAATAATGCTTTTTATAAAAATACGTCAACCCTTTGAATATTTGAATAACCGGTCCTTTTTTCTCATTATCAGAGCTTCCCCTTCCAATGTGAATAATTTCAGATCCGGGATAAAAAAGAGTTTTATATCCTTTCAGTTTTGCTCTATACAATAAATCAATCTCATCCATATACATAAAAACCTCTTCATCAAACAGAAGATCATCCATAAAAAGAGATCGCGGCGCAAGAATGCAAGCTCCTGAAACCCAATCCACTTGTTTCAGGCGATTTGGAGACCATCGTGTTATACCGACGTGATCACCTTTCAGGAAAAGGGCAGCAAAGACGACAGGGAGAGTCAAAAACGGTCCGCATGACGTTTGCGATGACCGGTCAAAATTGAGTAATTTCGGACCAATAAAAGAGTTTTTATTCTTTACTGAAAATTGATAGAGTTTCTGAATTGCGTTTGGAAGAACGACAGTATCAGAATTTAAAAGAAGAATCATAGTGCCTTCCGCTACTTTTATTCCCTGATTATTCGCCTTTCCAAACCCAACATTCTCTGTATTTTTAATAATTCGAACTTTTTTATACTTCTTCTCTATCATTTCAACAGATCCGTCTTTTGAAACATTATCAACAACAATAATCTCGAAGGATATGGATGAATTTTTCAGATTCCTGTAGATGCTTGACAGACAATCGTCTGTCATTTTTTTCGTATTATAACTGACAATAATAATTGAAAGGTCCATGGTGATATTTTGATAAAAATTGTCTTTACTTATTGAAACAATCGGGCAAATTTCAGTGTATAACGAAGGTTGTGTGAGCGTTCTTTTATAAATACTGCCGGAATGCCACCGACAACAGCATATGCCGGAACATCTTTTGTCACGACAGCCCCGGATGCGACAACTGCCCCTTTCCCGATAGTTACCCCGGGAAGAATAGTCACTCTTGTGCCAATGACAACATAGTCTTCAATCACAACCGGCGCTGAAATTGGGTTAAAGTCAGGATCATTAATATCATGTTCCATTGTATAAATACGTACTTCACCAGCAATAGAAACATTATTTCCGATCTTCAATGGTCTATTCTCCGGTTGAAAAAATTCTTTTACATACTGAAAAACAGAAGGTTTTTTCCCTTTCCAATCACGTTTCGATCTTCCATCTAAGAATGCATCATTTCCGATGATCGTATTATGGCCTATTTCAATTCCGCTTGGCTGGTTAAATTCTGCTCTCCAGTGAATGGAAGTATCATGACCGATCTTGATCCGATAAAAATATCGGTAAAAGAAAAGCCTGATCGTATGGCTTGGAATATACCCGGTGAGAGTTGCCAGGAACACCCAGAAGTCAATGAGAATTCGCATAGGTTAATTATAAATGATTAACAGAAAAACAGGAAATTCCCTTTGAAAATTAGCTTCAATTAAGGCTTTTTTGCAATATTTTCCAGGACTTCGAGGGTTTGTTTTGCTGCAGTATCCCAAGAGAACTTTTTAATGTATGTAAGGCCTTTATTTACCCTCTCTTTTCCCTCTTTTTGATCCCTCTCTGAGACGGCTTTAAGAAGTCCTTGGGAAATATCTGAAACCTCCTCGGGGTTAACATATATCCCAGCGTCTCCTGCAATTTCAGGGAGACTCGATACGTTTGACACAACCACTTGTGTTCCTTGAGTCATGGCTTCTAAGACCGGAAGGCCGAACCCTTCGTATAAACTCGGGAGAGCAAAACATAACGCATGTTTATAAAATGAAGGCAAATCGGCATCAGGTACAAAATCCAGGAATTTTACCCGATCCTCTACACCAAACTGTTTTGGAGCTGTAAGTATTTCATCATATAACCACCCTTTTTTCCCAATGATGACTAAATCAATGGGACTGTTGTATTTCTTTAAAAACAACGAGAATGCTTCAATAAGACGAACATAATTTTTCCTTGGCTGAAGCGTACCAACAGAAAGAATATACTCTTCTCTCACATGATATTCTTTAGCAAGATCTTCCCTGCTTTTCATATTAGTTTTCTCCATAGCCAAAATAGTATGAAGTTTTGGCAATCCTAAATACGTTACGGTCACTTTTTTTCCGACGACTCCGTATGCATCGATTATAGCATGGCGGGAAAATTCACTGATCGTAAAAATATGGGCTGCATGTCTTACCGAATACGCGGTCCAATTACGAAGTTGAAAAAGATCCTTCGCCTTAAACATGTCTGGATATGAAAGATACGATAGATCCATAATGGACATCACTCTCGGAATGGAAGTGAAGCGCGGTATGTAGTGTGTGGGGGAAAATACCACATCGGCTTTCGGAGAATCGGACGAGAGCACCATGGGAAAACCAAAAAACGTCCAGAGTCCCCTTCTTGGTACTACCCTGTACTGCCACCAATCGGTGCTTTTTGGCATATCGGCATTGGGTTCTTCCGGAAGATATATTCTAAAAATTACCTTTTCTTTCGTCTTCAACCTCTTTTCACTGATCCCGTCATAGATATGCTTTAAGAGCTCATACGCATAACGCCCGATTCCCACCCGTGCGTTTTGATTTGCCTCATACCCGTCAAGCGCGATAATCATATGTTTTAATAGCTTACAGTATAGCGCATTATCATTTAAATATGGAATTGCTGGTATACTATATACATGAGAATTGCGATAGACGTGAGTCAGATTGTCTATACAGGGACAGGCGTATCCAGGTATGTTTCTCATATGGTTGAAAGCTGTATCAGACTCGCTCCAGAACACGAATTTATCCTTTTTGGATCATCCCTCCGGCAAAAAGGTGCTCTTATGTCATACGTTTCTTCTTTAACAAACCGATACAAGAATGTCCGCGCAGTTGTCTTGCCTTTTCCGTTATCAATTCTTGATATCCTCTGGAACAAACTCCATATATTACCAATTCAGATATTTCTTGGAGACATTGATATTTTCTGGAGCAGTGATTGGATACAGCCTCCTATCGGAAAAGCCTTCGGCATGACGACCATTCATGACGTCAGTTTCCTCCATTATCCAGAAAGCTTTGATAAAAAAATCCTTGACGTCCAAAAACGAAGGTTGTTTTGGGCAAAAAAAGAATGCCGATTATTTTTGTGCGATTCAAAAGCAACGAAAGACGATGTAGAGAAGCTGCTTCATTTACCCTCTTCTTCCAGTGTCGTCGTATACCCGGGGTCAATCACGTAACGTATTCTCCTCCAAACTCACCCGAATTGGCGTAAGTTTTTTATAAAATGGAGTTCCTGGAAGAGGTGGAATTTTCTGGATGTTGGAATATAACGAATGTACAAGCGTATAATTCCCGGCTTTCATAGCTTTAGCTATTGGCCAAATCTGAATGTATTCAATACATGTATTTAGTCCAATAACACATAAAACAATAGCGATGGATAGACACGTATGTTTCCATTTAGCACGAATATCTTTTTTGGGAATTGTAAAGAGTACGGTATAGACAAATCCTGATAACAAAACCAGGGAGGTAAATGTAAAGTCCACATTATGAAAATTCAATTGAATTGCGGTAAAAGGAATGGGGAACGAAAAATTTGTCAGACGCGATATCATATGAAACGAATGAACCAAAGTAAATGCAATATAGGCAGGATTTATATATGAGGAAATCAAAGGAATGACGATAGCAAAATACTGATTTGCTGCAGCTGGAGCAAAAAGAACAACAATCCCAGTGTAAAGAAGAAAACTTTCAAACATCTTTAATTTTCGTGTTAAGAAACATCCGGCACATAACGTCAAAAGGAAAAAGATTTGAGGGGAAATATACCGCTGAAATGGAAACGCGATGAGATATGGATACAATATCGGATTATTCCCAGACGTATAGAGAAATACGTGCTCAATGATGCTTCCCCCTGCAGTAAACCAGTAAGGGACAAAACTCATAATGAATAGTCCATAAGGAATGAGAAGTGTCATGACCTTATTCCATACTCCTTTTGTCCGGAACGCCCACCAGAGGGGAAGAGCGAAAAATATATGTTTAAACAAAAGCGAGAATGACAAGAAGAGAATTCCTAGTAATTTTCTCTTCTTCCAGAAATGATCGTCCGTATTGCCATACACAAGTGCGCCTATCATCCCAATTAATACTGCAAGATTGTCAAACTGGCCGTGTGACCCGGTAAGCAATATTGAAATCGGATTGAGGAAGAAAAGGATACCTACTCTTTGAGAGAATACTTTACGAAGAACAATGGCGATCCCAATATCAACAGTTATGAGAATGCCCGTAATGACAAGACGGAATACAAAAAAAGGATTATCAAAAACTTGTGAGAGAGAGTACACTCCTCCTAACACAAACGACCAAAGAGGCGCGTAGTTATACCTCCCGGTTTCAGCATATACATTCTGTCCGGAAGTAATTATTTTTCCGACAATATAGTATGAATCAATATCATAATTCGGGGTTGTCAGAAACATGACGACAATCCTCAGAAGTACTCCAAGAATGATACTCCAAAAGAAAATGTGTTTGAGGCGTATGTGAGAAAAAAGCCGCATGCTTTTTAATTGGAGATAGGCGAGAATCCCTCAGGGTGACTTTTATGCCATTCCCACGCTGTAGCAATAATGTCAGTAATACTTGTATATTTTGGCTCCCACGACAACATGTTCTTTGCTTTGGTGTTGTCAGCCCAAATTGCATCAGGGTCTCCCCATCGACGTTTTCCAACAACAACCTTCATCTTCTTCTCCGTCACTTCTTCAATAGCTTTGATGATATCTTTATTAGAATACCCTTTTCCAACTCCAAGATTAACGTATACTGACTGTTTATTATTTTTTATGTAATCACACGCCCGGATATGAGCATCAGCCAAATCCAACACATGAATGTAATCACGGATGCACGTCCCGTCAGGAGTATTGTAGTCATCGCCAAATATCGTAAACGGTTCTCCTTTTTGGATCGCGGAAAGAGCAACTGGAATAATGTGGGTTTCCGGCAAATGCGCTTCTCCGAGCGTTCCATCGGGAAGGGCTCCACATGCATTGAAATACCGGAGAGCCGCGTGGCGAATGCCATACACTTTCTCATACCACAGAAGTATTTCTTCAAAATTCCGTTTTGAAGCGCCATAAACAGACAAAGGTCCAATCGGTGATTCTTCTGTCACAGGAAGTTTTTTGGGGAAACCGTATACAGCGCACGTTGAGGAAAAAATAATCGTACTACATTCCCCTTCCCGCATCGCCTCCAAGAGGTTTAATCCTCCATCAATGTTATTGTGGAAATAGGCAAAAGGTTTCTGCATGGATTCACCGGCAAGGGCAAGCGCTGCAAAGTGTATGACAGCATCGAATTTTTCTTCTTTAAATACTTTTTTAATTGTTTCACTATCACGAAGGTCCCCGACAATAAGCCTTGTGTCACCGACCGCTTCTTTATGCCCTTGCTCAAGATTGTCAAAAACAACAGTCTCATGACCACGCGATTTAACTAACCAATTCGTAATCGATCCAATATATCCTGCTCCGCCGGTAATTAATATTTTCATATGATCTCCTTCTTATTTAACCCAATCAGTATTGTTCCCACCAATAAAAATGCTACTCCATACCACGTCAGTCTCTCTGCTGTAAAAAACACCCATTGAGCAAATAATGGCATTGATAACGCAATACTTAATAAACCGAAAAGAATAAAAAGCTTTTCTTTCCGTACTATGACTAATCCTATTAAAACAATAAAAAATACAATGTCCTGTATTTTCACAGTTATTTCTCTCTCGTTACAAACTCTTGTAATATGCAATCGTCTGCTTTAATCCTTCCTCAAGTCCGATTTTTGGTTCCCATCCGAGAAGAGTTTTTGCCTTTGTAATATCAGGCTGACGCCTCGTCGGATCATCTTCAGGAAGTTTTTGTTGGGTAACTGGCGCATTTGTCCCCATGAGTTTTTGAATTTTTTCTGCCAAATCCTTAACTGTATATTCATTGGGGTTGCCAAGGTTAACTACCTCTCCCGTGGTTTTTTCTGAAAACATAGTTTTCATAATCCCCAAAACCATGTCTGAAACATAACAAAACGAACGTGTCTGTGACCCGTCTCCGTACATGGTAATTGATTTCCCATCAAGGATTTGGTTAATGAAGTTTGATATCACCCTGCCGTCATCTTTTCGCATCTTTGGGCCGTACGTATTAAAAATACGCACTATCTTTGCGTTAACTCCATGCTTTTTTGCGTATAACATGGTCATCATTTCACCGAACCTCTTGGATTCATCATAACAAGCGCGTACTCCATTTGGATTGACATTCCCCCAATAGGTTTCTTTCTGAGGGTGAACTTTAGGATCCCCATATACTTCTGAGGTTGAGGTATAAAGAAATGATGCCTTGTATGCCTTTGCAAACTTGAGGAGGTTTCTCGTACCAACTGAATTGACGAGAGCCGTTTCTTCCGGGTATGCCTGGTAATCGGGAACCGATGCGGGTGATGCTAAGTGAAAAACATGGGTGACTGAAGGAAAAATCGGCATGTCGTGAGTCACGTCGTACCTGATAAACGTAAATTTGGGATTATCCTTTAAATGTGCGATATTCTCTTCTCTTCCTGTTAAAAGGTTATCAAGACAGTATATGGAATGTCCTTCATTGAGTAAGGCTTCACAGAGATGGGAGCCGATAAAACCTGCTCCGCCGGTGACAACACTGACAAGATCCTTTTGTTCCATATATTCTATTATATAGTACCATACGGGCGCGGATCCGAGGAGGTAGCTATTCTTCGCTTCTCACTCTATAAATCACGTATTTCCCATCTTCATAGGCCGTATCCATATAAGTGTCAAAGAATGACTTTTTGATGGAAAAGAAAAAATCCGTCTTTTCCCATTTCGGGAGAAGCACATAGGAAATACCGTACTTTTTAAACGCTTGGAGATCCTCTTCTTTTGAGGATTCAAAAAGGTGTTTCCCAGTTTCCACGCGCATGTCACCCAGAATATTCTTGTAAAAACCATTGAAATTTCTTCGTCCGGAGAGAGTTACCGGATCGACAATATCAGCGTATGACAAAAATACATCTTTTGGATTCGTTTCTGATTTGATAAATGTTTGAACTTCAACATCTTCTTTTCCAATAATGGGAAATGTATATTCATTCTTAATGACAAATAAATCAAAAATGCCTGAGACTGTGAGGCAGAAAAAAATGAAGACAGGCAATACTTTAAACCGCGTATGGTCCCATAACCAAATGAGAAAATATGCTGAGGCTAAATTCAAACCAAGAATAACGGCGTTATATATTTTCTGATCTGCTTCTGTATATCCGGCTATGCGACACACCCACAAGAAAAGAAATAACAGGATGAAAGGAACAATGTTCTTTTTCTCATTTCTTTTAGATACCACAAAAAACCCGAGTATTGTTATGAGTGACATACCAAGATTCTGTACCCAATACACTGATGTTTTATATAGTCCATCCCAAAGAGATACATACGGGATTCTTGAGGTCGTAATGCTCCCATGATTTGAAAAATACAGAATGTTTGGGATGTATGATAACCACGGCAAGAAACTTAAAACACTTGTCAGAACAAGAGGGATAAATATCCACCCTGAACGAAGAAGTTTTCTCTCAAAAATACACCACAAAAATATATAGGCGATACTCACTCCCCATATAAACATATTCCAAAGAGGAAGAAGACCGATAAGAATTCCAATAACCACAAGAACCTTCCTATTTTTCATATTGCTCTCAAACGCTTGATGAAGGAGGATGACGGTAAAAAGAAAAACCGCCAAACTAAATGCCAGATGGCGTTGGTTAACAAATACGTTGAGTGTCTGGTTAATGGAAATGATCGATGAATCATACGGACCAGCAAAATAATACTTCTGCATTTGCCAAATATTTTTAAGTACTCCAAAAGATATTCCTTTTTCGAAAATATAATAGAAAAACGTCAATGTACTATGCATTACTGTTAAAATTACAGCAATAATCCCGACGCTCGTGCCTCGTTTCTTAAAAAGCATTTGAGCAGTCAGATACACCAAAAGGAGAAGGAGGGAAAAAGAAATGATACTGATGCTATTTAAAGCCCACACGAGTGAAACACCGAAATACTCGTAAATTGCAACCCAGAAATAGAATAAAAAATGATAGAGATGCGGGGTACCAGAGACAAACGGGGATAAAAACGGAATGTTTTCTCCTAATGAAAAAGAGCGAATGATTGATAGTGCGTGCCCGAAATCAAAAATTTCATTACTTCCTACAAAAAGTGTCCCATCTCCCCCCCCTTTAAACGTTTTAACCATTATAAAGGTACTTATTAATAAAGATCCAATTACAACAAGCCAATCAACGGTTTTCAGTTTTCCAAATTTCACTTTTTTCCGAGCCTCAAGGGTAACGTTGCCTATAAAAATACATATTGTCATACATCCTAATACGGAATAGAGTATGGGGTCGTGTATTGACCGCAAAAGACACGCTATACCATACGTCATACCTATAGAAGTCATAATACCGATTAGCGCTATACCACTAACTTTATATAGGACTGAAGGTTGAGGTGGTAAAAACAAAGACCAAAGCACATATCCCGTATATATTAAGCTTATAGTAAATAAAATGATAATCCCATAATGATATATCAGCATAAAAGTAAACATTTTGGGGCAGAAAAAAGGCAGAAAATTTTACGGTAACACGTATACGCCTAGGTTAGTATATCCTTCTAATCGAATCAGTCCCTTATCTAGAAGTGTTTTTTCCAGTTTTTCCCTGAGATTCGGTGTATATGTATAATCTTCAAGGAAAAATTGCTTATATGAGTCCTCGGGAACTACGACATACCCAATAGTATATGTTTTTAGAGTCCCTACAAGGTCTTGGTTTTGTATAAAATTGATAATGCCAGCAACCGAACTTTCTTTCAGCAATTGATTAGCCTGAAAGAGAGGATGATTTTCGCTTTTAAAGGCAAATTGTTCAGCCTGCGGCATATAGAGAGTCCTTGAGAATTGACGATCAGACTCAAGGAGTTCCATAAAACGAATATAGTCTTTTGGGACTTCTTTTGGTTGGAAATTGCCACCTAACTCCCCTTTCCACAATTGTCTTACTGTAACCACCCAAAAAACCAAAAATACAACAAAAATGATCATTTTAATGGGTTTTTTGTTTGATAGGTGTATGCTCTTACTTACCGACAGAAGAGTGAGAGGAAGAAGAATTGAATATGAAAGAGCGATGAGGATATAAAATTTTGACGGGTCCCGGAAAAGCACAAATCCTGGAATAAAGGAAAAGCACCAAAGATAGATCTCTCCAAACGGAGGATTAGCGCCTTTTGATAAAAATACGCCAAATAATCCCAAAAGGGTGAAGAAGAGTATTCTCTTTTTATCCATCTTATTGACCTTATCGATAAATAAAAGAACCCCAAAAGAAAGGAGTGGCAGAACGAGGAATTCAGGCTGCAAAAAATACACCTTTCCAAAGAGATTAGACGGCCAATTAGGATGAAGAAGTGATAGTGCATGGGACAAATCGGCAAAACTCAAGAATTTCGCCATTCCGGCGCCTATGTACTCTTCTCCCAGAGCAGGAACAGTATACCTATTGGTGACGTTTGGAATTATCCAGTAGAGCTGAATGACAAACGATACTATGGCAGATACGAGAACCATACCTGCCATTTTTTTAAAAAGCTTCTTTTGAAAACTTAACAGCGCATAAAGAGCGCCAACACATATTCCAATAATCCCAATACGGATATCCCCCATAAACAAGAAACTCACCAATATGCCGTTCGTGACAGATTTCAGTATTCGAGAGCGTGTATCGAGCGCAGAAATTGAATCAATTGTCTTCATGATCGATAAAAGCACAAAAGGCAAAATACAATACCCAATAAAGACACCAACCTGCCCTCCTCCAAAAACCATTAAGATATATGTGTTGGAAAGATAAATGAGTGGAGTAAGAAAGCGGAATTTTGTTCTTCCTAAGATGTAATACGATAACTTTATTGACCCGATAATTCCAATCGTAAGAGCTCCAAACCAAAACACCTTCTCGATGAAAAACCAGTCAAATCCTAAGGTAAACAGTATTTTTGTTATGAGGTGGAATGGATATTCTACCCAAAGCCGTGGCAACACCGACTCACCCAAGCCTTTAGTCTTATCGATTATCTGAGGCAGCCAAGAAAAAGCTTGAATATTACGTGGCCAATAAAACGGTGCGTCTCCAGCTGAAAAAAAGTAATTCATATTATTTCCTTACCCATATTTCAAACGGCAACACTTGATTATGGTATAAAATGAGCGGCTTTGCTTCTTTTAACACGTAATTCTGCTCAATGAAATAGGAAAGATATCCCGTATACAGAAAATCATAATACACATACCCTTTAAAAACTATCACCATATCAAATTCCCTGTTTCGTATTTTCCTGTCCAGTTCATGAAGATGGATGTTATACGCGTCCCGTGCGTCGTTAAAAAGGAAAAAGTTAAACTTAGACATGGATTTCGTAAAATACTCGGTGTGCCCTGTGTCATATACATCTTTCCCTTTTTCGAGTAAGTATTTTGCAAAAGGGGGTGGGGCATAAATAGAAGAGTAAGAATCCAATATCATTGTCCATTCTGTCCAATTTTTCTCAATTTCTCCCACATCCATTTTTATTGTTCCCACTCCCACTTTATAAAGCATTGTCAAATTAAATATTATGCAAAACCATATAAGTATGTTTTGTTTGTATTTCTCAAGAATCGGACCCGCGACAAGAATAACGAAAGGACCCATGAGCTCGGTAAAGTATGAAAGAAGGTTTCCGTCATGGCCGCCGAATTTCCCTAATACCAGAGCGCTCATGACAAGAAAATAGAAAAGGAAATACTCTATGTTTTTATATGTTTTTACCTGAAATATTTTTTTGGTAAAAATATTCCGTAACAGCTCAAAACCTAAAATCAGCAATAATCCAATGTTATTTTTGGAAAATATCTGTGTCTGCCCAATGAGGTGCCCTACCATATACCGCGCATTCTTTAGGTGAAAAAGAACGGTATTGTAAAAGTAAAACTCCATGAAATACTGTGTGATGGCCACTGATATCCCAAACGTTAACGCTAACCAGAAAATATATCGAAATCCAATCCGGCGGGAAACAAATAGAAAAAGGTAGATGCCGAACACGATGCCTCCAAGAGCAAAGTACGGTTTTGTATAGAAAGAAAGCACAGAAAGAACAATGCTTGCGATGAAACTTTTTTTTGAATATTTAAAATACCATGGGATGATAATAGAACTTAAAAAAAGGAACTCACCTAAACCATCAGGCCGAGCAAGGATATCAAAACTGCTTTGAATTGTCTGGCTATACCACATGACAAGAAGGAGAAGGCTTATTCCTTTCGATACTCTTTTTTTCTGTAGAACTACATACAAGAGCCATAAACAAAAGACATAAAATAATCCGTTTACAATCCGGTATACGGATAAAGAGGTTCCAAATACCGAGACAAACGGCACCATGACGAGGTTATAAACCATGCCGTAGACATTGGTGTAAAGGGGCATGACTGAAGCGGTGTATGGCACTTTTCCGCGTCGAATTAGGTCAGTGAGAACTACAGTTGAGTTTTCTCTATATTCCAGAGGACTGTCGATCTTTATTACCTTCAAATGAAAAAAGAGTGATTGAAAAAGAAGAAATGCACCAGCTACTCCGGAAAGAAGGACAGCAAAAAAAAGCAAACGGCGTTTCATTTCACTTTCTTTAGTATGGCAATCCCAAGAAGTAAACTTATACAGCTCATGCTTGCGCCAAGGATAAACAACTGCTGAGGCTGATATACTATTTCCAGCGAGTATGTTCCGGGCTTTTCGATATACCAGGCATTTCCAAACCCATTTGCTTTTCCGTGGTATTTTTCATCGATATACGCCTTTTCTCCTGAAACCTTTACTTTCCATCGTTTATCAAATCCTTCATTGAGAATAAGAAGATATCCATCTAGTGCATCTTTTACCGTTACTGAATACTTTATCGGGTTATTTTTCGTGAAGGTGATACTTGGGCGTTGTGGCAACGACGCTTGATCTTTCCTTAAAAACAATTGCGGTGCAAAACCCAAAACTGTAGAGGGGTATGTAATTCGGGCGATGTGGTATCCGGATTTGAGTTGTAATGGCTGCAGAGTATTCTGTAAAACTCCATCGACTTCAATCAGTTGCGGTATTGAATAAACGTTTGTAAGAATTATGGAATAGGATGAATCTTCCGGTATTTCAAATTCGTAGTGAATGTCAGTTGGTTCACGCGTCATCCATACAGATGGAAAAATATCTTTCGAAAGAGTCTCAAAGTATGACAGAAGCAATTGTTTGTCTTCGTCGGAAAGAGTGTTTAAACCTGAAATAAACCCTTTAGATACGTCGCTGTAGAGAAGAAGGCGTAAAGAATACACATTTTTCTGATGGCCCGATAAAGTACTTAATTCGTCTCGTGCTCTATCATACGAAGAAGTGATATCTCGGATTACTTCCTTTTGGTCATAGTCCTTTGGTTTGTCATTTGCAGAGAGCACCGCTAATTGAAATTGAGCATGAGAAATAGATGCATTAAATACTGCTTCAGGGTTGGTTCCGGCGTTTTTCAAAGCCTTTTTATCGGAAAAAATAAGTTTTTGAAAGAGAATTGATTTTGGGGAAAACCGTAAGGATGGCACTGGTGTTTCTCTAACCATCTTATCGTATACTCCCAACTCACAATACAAACATGTTGCTTCTATGACGTCCTCTGGAAGTGTCGTCCCTTCAATAACTGCGTTATTCTCTTGAGAGAGAGAAAAAAGTAATTCTAACGGATGAGGTATAGCGTGTTGGGTAACAGAGACGCTCTCTGGAGACCAAACCAATGGAGTATTTACCTCACTCCCAAGGTCGTATAACTCCCATAATCCGGACTTATACACTAATTTTGAGCTAAATGGTTGGAGTTTTTCTTTCTGAAACGCAAGAGTCCTCCCGTCAATGACTCCCGTACTGTATTTTGCGTCATCCCGCCATAACAGATACCGTATTCCCATGAGTCCAGCGAGTTTCTGAAATGCTTGAGGATCACCATCCATATATTCTGTATACAAACGAGCAATAACATCAGGAGCGTTATTGTCGTTTGCGATAATAGACCTGTCTATTGCGTTTCGAGGAAAAATATCAAGGCTAAAAAAATTCCATGTATATGCATCCATTTGTACGTTATAAAAGGATGACGTTAATTCAGGAAGGACCATAATACGGGCATACGGATCTGTGTTTGCGTTTGCAAACTTGGCCATATCTTCAATATACGGAGGCACCCTGACTTTAGTCGTAAATTCACTATGGAACTGGAATATATTTTTTGTAAAAAACGGGTAATGGTAGGAAAGAATTGCCGCAACAACACATATTCCAACAATGGTATATGCTTTCTTATTCTTCCAGAAGGAATAGAGAAAAGACTCCAGAAAATAGAGGGAAAGAAGAATCATGGAAAACCACAGAATCGGCCCGAACTTATAAAAACTTGACCGGAATATTGCAAACCCTGGAACATGCCTCATCGCATATTCATACAGAAGACCAAACGGTGGATGTGATCCTCCACCAAGAATTAAACCAATAGCAAGCAATATACTAGCTATGATAATTATCTGATTATGCTTAATTTTTTTAATGTATGACATCACAATACCCAGTAAAACGATTATTGAAGGAATAAAACTTGCGGCAATAAGAATTGGATTTGTAAGAAATGCTTTCGAGAATGGGTGACTCGGGTTGTCATACCAATCAGGCACCCCTTGAAGGCGAAGAAGGTTGAGTATGCTTGCATTCTTACTGTTTACCCTCTCCCAGGCGATGAGTCCGTCAATTCCTCCTCGTTCAGCAACAGCCGATGTGTATGTCGATACATACAATCCAATTTGCGGGACAATCCAGTACGCATTAATAAGGACAAAAGCGTTCCCAAATGCAAATAGAACATACAGTGAAAAAAGAAGCCCTTTCCATTTCTCTTGTCGCCAAAGAGAAAATGTAAAAAATACATACGTCACAAACCATGCAACAAGAGTGCCTCCGTAGAGCGGCGCTGACCCACCACCGGTACAGAAAAAATATAATATTCCAAATAAGATTGCGTTTGAGAGGACATTTTTCTTCTGTACGAAAACCCGGTAAAAAAGAAGTATCGAGATGGGAAGAGCTGCATAGAGAGAGAACTTTGCCCGTTCTACGATAAACCATCCCTGAAGGATAAAAAAGTTAAAGGCATAAAATGTACTTGCTCCAATCCGGAATACCCATCTGTCTTTTTCAGGTCGAATAGTTTTTGTGAGGACATACATTGAGGCTTGTATTACAAAAAACCAGAAAACCATCATCATCCGCTGTCCTATGACCCACGAATCAGAAAGGACAGTAAAAATGAATTCTGAAAACTGGGTCGTCAAAAATCCTTTATACAGCTGCCAATCGACACCGAAATTTACAATAGGGTTCCACGCATACAGGAGACTCTTGTAATAAGAAAGAAAATTTAATCGAAATCCCGAATCGTGTCCCATGATGACTTCTCCGGGTTTAAGCCAAAGGAGTGCCGTTAAGGAAAACACGAAGAGAAGTAGGATTTCCCAATGCTTGAATAAAAACTTTTTCATACTACTTTTTTTTGGCAGTGAGGACAAATACATCTCCTTTCCGCATTTTATCAGAAAGGAGATCAAAAGGATAAAAAAGAAAAAAGAAAAACGGATTATTTATGACGTTTATCTTCATATGAAATATTTCCGAGAGAAAATACTGCATACTTCCCAAGAAACCTCCACCGGAACAGTATTGTATGTCTGTAATTGACAATCCTGCTTTTTTAACAAGGCGTGACAGATTTATTGGATTAAAAACAAACTGGTGCCTTGGTGTATCAAGGTTATACCAAAAAGACTTAAAAAGGTTAGCGTGCACTGAATTTGAATTCGGAGTTCCAATGATACACTCCCCTCCTTTTTTCAATTTCTTGTATGCAAGATTAATAAAAGCAACCGGATCTGAAAGGTGTTCAATGACGTGATATGACCGAATCACATCAAAATAATTATCAGGGTATATCTTTAATCGTTCAAATCCTCCTTTTTTTACATGTTCCAGCCCCTTCCGTTTTGCATACGCGACAGCTTTTGCATCAATATCCAAGCCATAAACATCCCATCCGTATTTTTTCAGGCTCCTTAACGTTTCTCCGTTCCCGCACCCGACGTCCATGATTTTGCCATGTGGTCTTAACTGAGGTATTGCTGGAACTGTATTGATAAACGTAAATATAATTTTTGAAAACACTGTCGGGAAATAAAACCGATAGATAAGATATTTACGTAATCTACTGAATACTGACTTTCCATTTTCAACATAGGAATAATATGAGGATGAAGGATAATATTTTGATATTTCTTTTGTTTTAAGTTTTGGAGTACTTTGCCATAATCCACACTTTCTACATTTTTCTATTTTAAAAGTACCAGGCAATCCATACATCCTGTCTTTTGCAGGGAATAGACCAATGGTTTTCCTGGATGATGAACAAAGAATACAATGCATGTGAGGTCGATTATATACGAAGAATTGCTTATTTTTTAATATAGAGGAAATTCACGAGAGGTTTTTCATTCTCAAAAACAAGGGGAAGGAAATTCATATCTTGGGATCCATATAAAGGGGTAAGGACGAGACACACTTTATTTTCATTGAGGGGTGTAATTGCAAATAGTTGCGTATAGAGGTGAGGCCTATGAAGTTCTGTTTGATCGAAATACCCTTTCCGAAGAACGTGAGCACACTCTGCATCCATTATTTCGTACTTATAAGGAACATTTACGGGTTGCCTCACGTCAACATTGACAAGCAGTTGGAATCCCCCGATCTTATATTGAGGATATTTCACATCGTAAAAATATGTCTCTTTTGTAGAAAGAATTTTTGTTGGAAACTCTCCTCCATTCTGCAAAGCTTTCTCTTGTAAGAGTAATTTTTCTCCAGTATCAAAAACTCTGGAATAATCATAATACCGATAAAATAACGTTGAGGTAATAATAGCTATAAATGAGATAAAACAAATGCTAAGGGTTATTGCCTTATGCCGAAGTGCATAGATATACCAATGTATAAGAATAAATAAGAGAAACGGAAAAAATGGAATAAGGTATCTCCCCTGAAGAGAGTCAATGACTGGATATGCTACAGCTGTCCCATAAATGTAAAAGTGATACATGATAGCCAAAATTGTAATGAAAGAAATACCGGTTATTGTAAGAAGAAGAGGAAATGATATTGGTTTAGAGACCTTCTTTGCAATTGAAGCTACAATAAGGCCACATATTAAAACAAAAACAACATAAAGAACTGTAGGAAGAGGTGTATCAAGCCAACCTAATATCCCAATTATGCTGTTTATAAATACCTCTTGTTTCACCCAGAGTGTGTTTCCAATAACCCAAAAGAAATACCATGGATCCTGATCAACTATCATTTGTTGTATGGCTGCGTTGGCTAAATGGGTAAACATAGATTTATATGGGAAGAGTCATACTATACCAAGCTATACAAATTATTCCTACAACACTAACTACACCAATAATAATTTTCTGTATCAACGGAAGTTTTAAACGAATAAGCGGAAGAAAAAGAATTACTCCAAAAAGGTAATATCCTGATTTTGTGAATAGCAATAAACAAAGAATGCAATAAAATAATACATATTCTTTTAATTGTGTTTTTTGTAATGAAAGGAATCTAATAAACCATGCAAAAAGAAGAAAACTGAGAGATATGGTTACACCATCATACGAAACAGCGGTAACCTGCTGAAGTGTCATTGGCAAAAGTGAACTGAAGATTAGAATTGGTTTATATAAAGAAGGTATCATTCTTAAGGCGAATATAAGACATATTATGAAAAAGACTGCACTAAATAATCTAGCCGTAAAAAAAGAAAATAGAAGGTTATCAAACGGAAGAGTGCTTAGAATTCCAAGAGATTGAGCAATATATCCTGGAAAAGGTAGTCTACAATTATATGAAAGCTCAACTCTATTACCAGTATCTCCAATTGTATATTGAGTTTTATATAAATTGAGTGGAAATTTCCCTTCTGTATTCATAATAATTGTCTTTGTCATCATGACTTCAGGAAACGTATCAACAGAACGGGGAAAAGAAAAATATCCTCTACTATGACTCGAATCATGAACGCAGCTAATCTGACCTAATGCCAATGACCATGCGCGTTTGAAATGAAGTATCTCATCAGGTTTTTGAAACGGTGGAAAAATAAAAACAAAAATTACTAAAAGAAAAACATAGAAGATAAGAAATATTGAGGTCAAAGATAGTGTTCTTTTTTTCATACTTTATATGCTTTTAGTATACTCCTCACTTCCTTGCATATAAATTCAATCTGTTTTTTCGTTAAAGTGATGCTACACGGAAGATATAAACCTCTTTGAGATAACATTTCTGATATCGGATACTTTCCTTTTGCCAATACACCGTGTTTAATCAAAGCAGGTTGAAGGTGCATTGGATAAAAAAAGTGTCTGGATCCAATTCCACGTTCCTTTAGAAGTGTTATCATTTTTTCTGCATCTAGTGCCACACGATCCGTTAAAACTACTCCGTATGCCCAATAGATATTTTTTGCATACGGAGTTTCTTGTATAGGAATCTGTATACAAGTTTCCTTAAAGAGATTATTTGAATAAATCTCTCCCATGACATGTTTCCGTTTAACGAACTCAGTAAGCCTCTCAAGCTGAGCAAGCCCAACTGCAGCCTGAAGATTTGTCATCCGGTAATTCCAACCCAAATCCTCATGAATATATCTTCGTTCCCGATCAAAACATACGTTTCTGTAATACACTGACCGTTCTGCTATATCCGGATCGTTTGTGACTACCATTCCCCCTTCACCAGTTGTCACCAATTTATTGGAATAAAAACTGAACGTCGATACGTCTCCAAATGATCCGCAAGGCTTTCCTTTGTATGTCGCTCCGTGCATCTGAGAGGCATCCTCAATGACTTTTAAGCCATGCTTTTTTGCTATACGAAGCACTTTATCCATATCTACGGGTAGTCCATAAATATGAACGATCATAATCGCCTTTGTTTTCTTGGAGATGTTCTTTTCGAGATCATCTACCTTCATATTCCACGTCATTGGATCAGCGTCTACATAGACAGGTATTGCACCTGCACGCACCACGGCAAGTGCGCATGAGATAATGGTAAATGTCGGCATAATAACTTCATCGCCTTTTTTTATCCCCAACGCAGTTATTGCGATATCGAGGGCCGCGGTTCCATTTATTACAGCTATTCCATATTTCCGTGATACTTTTTGGGAAAACGCTTGTTCGAATTTTTTGACAAACGGTCCTTCAGAAGAAATCCATCCTGTCCGTATACACTCTAAGAGGTATTTTTTCTCGTTACCGGATAAATCCGGCTCATTGACGGGGATAAACGGCATCATATATTAAAACCTCTCCTTGTCTCCGTCACCCGCAAATGGTCCCTGTTTTATTTCGACCATTTTCAAATCATCAACGACAGTAAATCCATGACCTCCACCACAAAGAAGAGCTACGTCCCCCTCCTGGAGAGTCCTGCTTTCAAGAAATTCTTTCTTTGGAGAGTAAAAGTCGATTTGTAATATTCCTTTTTGAATAACGAGAGTCTCCATAGGCTGGAACACCGGGTACTGATACCGTTTGTGGATATGTGGCTGGATCTTTTTACCAGATGGATACCTCGCTACTCCAATTTGTTGAGAATACTCATTTGGTGTCAAAAACTCATTTCCACTACTTTTATGCCCAGAACGGATAATGATTGCTAATCGAGAACCTTTATACATGACATATTCAATCATACGGTTTTTCTATGAAGTACTGTTTTGTATATGACAGTAATACAATATGCATGCGTTTTATGCAATAAAGATATCAACCAGTTTTTGTGGTATGTATCGGCAACACGAATTTCTTCTTCAAATTGTTTATTGAAATACTTGCCTCCTTTTGACGATTCATGAACACGGAATAATGATAATTTCTGAGGAAGGATAATAGGTTTTCCTATAACAACAGCTCGAAGCCAATAGTCGTAATCAAATGTATATCTCAAACGTTGGTTAAATGTTCCAATTTTTCGGGAAAGAGACTTTCTCCAAAATGTACTCGGTTGAATTACTGGATTGCTAAAAGACAATGACACACCTAAAGGAAGACATCGAAGCACTCGTTTATACCAGGTGACAAATGATTGAACCTTTTTACCTTTTTCGTTAATAACGTCATAATCTCCCGTAATCCATAAAACTTTTGGGTTTCGATAAAATGCATCAACAACTGATGAAATTGCATGAGGTGATAAAACATCATCGGAATTGAGATAACAAAGAATATCACCATGTGCCATCTTAATCCCTTTATTGATAGCGTCAGCTTGACCTCTATCTTTCCTGCTCGTCCAACAGAACTTCATATTTTTGTTGAACCTCTTCGTTTGTAATTCAAAATTTCTAATTATGTCTATCGTCCCGTCCATCGACCCTCCATCCATCACAATGTACTCGATATTCGGATAATCTTGAGTGAAAACGCTCTCGAGAGTTTCTTTAATAAACTCAGCCTGATTGAGGGAAGGAGTAATAATTGAAACGAAAGGATAATTCATTTTTTCTTCTTCTTAATATCTTTGAGAGCTTCTTTTCTCACAATCTCAGTTATTTGAGTTTCAATTCTTTCAATGATTGAAAGAATTCTAAAGAATAAAACAAATAGAATAACAAACGCGATAAAAATGAGCGTGTTAAAATTATCTCCGAATCCAAAGGTAATACGGATCCAATGGGCAATACCGGGAAAAAGAGCGACAGCAGCGATACTTCCCCAAATAATTGTAAACGTCAGGTATTTAAAAAGAGATTGGCTGTGTTCTCTGCGAAAAAATCGTATAGTCCGCTGAAAAACTATTATGCCTGCAACAAAGGCAAGGACAATTTGATATATGGTTATAGTTTTCATATATTTATTATATAGTACACTACCTTATATCCTTCTTATAGAATACATGTATTTTTACTATGAAGTAAGTAATAATTTAAACATCGTTTTTATTCCATTCCAGGCATTCTGTTTATTCCATTTTGAAGTTGAATATTTTGTATATCGGACATGCATCGGAATTTCAAAATACTTAAGGTGATGATGTTTAATTTCACGAAGCATTTCACTTTCAATTTCGTATCTATCGTTTTGCGTATCGATAACATCAAATGCCTTTTTCGTGTATGCACGTAAACCAGATTGACTGTCTGTCACCCAAATTCCGTAGAGAAGAAAGGTAAAAACATTTGCAAAATTGTTTCCTAATCTTCGAAGCAAAGGAATATGTTGTTTCGTCAAATATCTACTCCCGAGCACAACATCATACCCTTCATCGACTTTTTCAAGTAATTTTCTAATATCTTTTGGATCATGTTGCCCATCTCCATCAAATGTCACTACGACATCCGCGTATAATTGTTTTGCGGCCTCAATACCAGTTTTTATAGCCGCTCCTTTCCCCCTGTTTATTTCATGGCGAAGTACATAAACATTTTCATTTTTCGCTTGATGAGATGTTCTATCAAAAGACCCATCGTCAACTACGATAATATGTTTGTATCCGAATTGTTTAAGGTCATGAATGACAGAAGAGATCACTTGAGCTTCGTTGAATACCGGTATGATGATCGTAGTTATCATGAATATCAATGTAAATTTCTTATCTTGGATTATAATAGGAACATGAAAATTCTCCAAGTTATCCCATATTATCTTCCCGCTGAAGGGTACGGCGGACCTGTACGTGTTTGTTCTACCCTGTCTTCATTCTTCATTTCAAAAAAACACACTGTTACCGTTATCACAACAGATGCAAGTGACATAAATAAACCAATAACAAAAAAATATGAGAAAATGCACGGAATAAACGTCATCCGTTTTAAAAACATCTTCCCCAACCTTACAAAAAAATGGAATATTTTTTTACCTCTCGGGATACAGAGATGGATACGTAATAATGTTTATAAATATGATATTGTTCATATTCATTCATTTTTTGCTTTATACAACATCATTGTTGTGTACTTCTGTATAAAATATTCTATTCCTTACATCATCCACCTCCATGAAAGCCCAATTCCAATAAAAAACCGCGGGAAATATTTTATAAAAGTAGTATTTAACTGGATATGTGGCAAATATATTCTAAAATACGCAGCGGCTATTATCACTCTAACTGAAAATGATAGACAAGAGATTATTTCTTATATGCCCTCAGTATTTTCATTGATCTCTGTAATTCATAACGGCATAGCGTTGACGAAATTACAAAGCAACCGTTCTAAAGCTGAACTTCGCCAAACATACGGCATTAAAAAAAATGATATAGTAATCCTTTCTCTTTCTCGTCTTTCTTATCTCAAAGGTGTTGATCTATTATTACACGCATTTTTAAAACTTCTAAAAATGCAAAAAAACGCTTTTCTCATCATCGCAGGACCAGATGAGGGATTGTTCAACACACTTCAAAATACAGTGAAAAAATATCATCTACATCAAAAAATCATCTTTACAGGTCTCGTCACAGGAGAACAAAAAGAAGATCTTTATGAGATGAGTGATATATATGCATTGTTTTCCCGGTATGAACCCTTTAGTCTAACCACCCTTGAAGCATTAAAGCATAATCTACCGGTATGTTTATCCCGCGAAGTAGGCATAAACTCATCGCTTCAGCCATATAATTGTAGTATGACTCTGACAAACTCAAACGATCCAGATAAATCCGCCAAAGAGCTTTTATGGACAATTCAAAAAAGAAAGACTCTTTCAAAAGAAACGAAAAATGCCCTTAGAATGTTTGATTTGAAAAATCAGTGTAGGGCCATAGAAAAACTATATACTAAGGTTATCAAGTAACTCATTTAAATGATTTCTTGTAAGGATTTTGCGGCAATATTGACACAGAGTACCTCTTATCTTTTAATTCATTCTTCATATGGTCCGTGAGAGGCCGCTTAAATATTACATGAAATAGAATGTTAGGTTTATGCAATCCTAAATAACTGAGTATATCAAGTACTCCTATTTTAAACCGCAATAAATGAAATCTAAATCCGCGATTTAAGTATATATACTCTCCTCCTGGCTCATAAAGATCATTCATCTCTTTTGTTACAACACACGGATAATTTAAAGCGATTGCAATCTTTATTATCTCTTCCTGAGAAATCCTGAATACATAGTTTCCAACAGTTTCGTATTCAGTCTTTTCATATATTCCAAACAGCGACTTTATTCCTTTTTTAAGCCACCAAAATATATATTGGGGTGCAGTACGATTATGAAAAATATCATTTGGCTCTATTAGAATAACCGCGTCTTTTGCTACCCGAAGCATTTCATACAAGCCAAGGTAAGGACGAGAAAAATGGTGCATCGATTCCTTACACAGAACAAAATCAAATGCATTATCTTTCAATGACAGTTTTTCGGCATCTTCCTTTAGGAATGATTGTATATATCCACGTTTTTTTGCTTGTCGTAATCTGGAAACATCAATATCTGAAGCTACAACATCACACTTCTTAGTGCGCAAATAGTGGGCATCTGTACCATATCGTCCATCTCCTACTGTAAGCCATCTGGCATTGGGATATCCTTTTATAAAAGGATCTATACACTCGTACATCCTTCTCTGTCTCCATATATCTAAAGTGTTAAGAGACAGTAAATCAATTTCCTTTAAATAGTATATATTTTCAAATTTATTATGCATTTGCTATTTCAACATTTAATAATCGAATAATAATTCTCTTTGCCACGTGTAACACATCCCTAGCTAAAAGCATTTTGTAAACCTTTGTGTCTGCCTCTTTGTTCACTAGTCTCGTTTTTGGATGAATTATCACACCTAAATTCTTGGCAGGAACGCTTAGAAGCTTCGAATTTTCTTGTGTATGAGTTGCATTTTTTGAAAAGCCAATATTGGTTACTAAATTCTCCTGTGGAACAATACTCATTCCGTTATTGCTCCACAAAGTGAACGTCCATTGATAATCCCATACATCTTTCACGCCTTTATACATACGGTCTAGAATGTTAATCCAATACTCTTGAACAGAAATATCAGCAAAAATTGTAGTTATAACATTACGCCTTTTAAAGGCAGGATACGTATCCATCGAAATATCAAATAACTTCCACGCACGTCTCCACGTAGCCCAACCCCAACTATGAGGTAATTTAGAAAAATAATATGACGAATTACCATATTTTTTCCCAAATTGAAAATTATTACCACTAATATGCATTATCGACGGTTGATTCTTATAGCGAGATAGCATTATTTTGCAGAATTGAAAAAAGGAAGCATTTGGCAAACAATCATCTTCCAAAATGATACCCTCAGTTTCGTTATCAAAAAACCAGTCAATCGCCTTTATCACTCCTTGTTGGCAACCAAGGTTTTTCTTTTGAAACAGATATTTAGTATTTGATATATTTATAGTTTTTACTAATTTCCTTACTTTTTGAACTCCTTCTTTATCAATTCCAATATCTCTCCATCCATCGTTTGCAATATATAGACTGGTCGGATTAACTTGTCTAATTATATTTAAAACCTTACGTGTGGATTCTAACCTGTTATAAGTAATAAAGAGGATGGGTACTTTAAAAAAGTTTTTATTCATAAACACAGCGAATTCATATAATTTCTGAAATTATTTTATCGTAATCATCTGCGTATTGTTTTATTCGTCTTTTCAACTTCTGTTTTGCTCTTGCTTCTAATCTATAATCAGGTCCTCCTGACGATTTGTCCCATGTTTTAATCAAAATATTTGATAGATTAGATACATCAGTCGGCGAAAAATATATCACACTTGGCGGTTTTTGTTCTTGATGAGCGTTAATATTTGAAAGAATGATGCTCTTTCCTAAACTCTTAGCCTCTTCAACCGACGTGCTCCAGCCTTCAAAAAGTGATGGATTGACAATAGCTACTGAGTATCTCATTAGCTGTAATACGTCGTCATGTGGAATAAATCCAAGGAACTTGATTTTACTTGACACATGTAACGATTCAACAAGATTCTTTAGTTCAGATATATATGATATGTTTCTTCTATCCTTCATATACCCACTGCATACAAGAAATATGTTATAACCCTTCTTCTGCGTTTCCGCTAATGCTTTTATAACTATTTGGTGATTTTTGTGAACCCAAAACTGATTTGGTATATATAAATATTTACTCGGAATATGGTATTTACGTACTATGCTCCCGTGATGAATGCTATAAACACTTGAGTCAATATTAGTGACAAAATGTAATACGCAGGCTTTTTTTATGTATTGAGGCGCGAAATGACGAAAGTCATTATAAGCATCATTGCTTAACAATATTACTCTTTCACTATTTCGAATTATCCTTGAAAACTCACTATTACGATATATAATTTCATTTCTTGAAAAGAATTTTGGGAAATGAATATGTTGAAAATCTGGAATCCATCCAATTAATTTAGCTTTATCCGTATAGAATTGACTATGTGAAAGTACCTGAATATTCTTCTTCGTGAGAAAATCATCAAAATAAGATCTACCACTTAATAATTTATAGATACACTCATAAATTGAAAATATCGCACGAATTGGCAATATATCAAGCTTAAAAGTTCTGACTATTTCACCATATCGTTTATATTCATCAACAAATGATTTCCTGCAAAAATACCCGGCTAATATAATAATTTTATATTTCTTTCTTTTATATTTATCCAAAGCATAAAGAAGATTTCTTAAATACGAAATACCTCCATACCAGTCGGTATTTCCTAGTATTGGAAAGGCAATTCGTATCATATTATTTTTCACACAAGAAAGAATATAGTCTACCCGGAGTACGATCAATATATGATAGGAATTTTGACAGTGTCGGAATCAAAATTAATGGAATATTTAGGTGTAGTTTATTAAAAACCAACTCTTTGATATCAGAATAATCCTTTGGGAATATATTAATTAACGAATCATAATTTCGCCATACTGTGCACTTTCTAAACCCCGACTGTTTTAATACATCCTTATAAAACTTTTCTGTATAAGCATACTCTCCTCCACACTTATTATGAGTAGCATGTGAATTGAAAAATATACTCAAATCTCTTGAATTATTTATGACATGCTCCCTTGTGGCAAGAAAAACACCTTTTGGTTTTAACACACGATTCACTTCCATACAAAACTTCTTTATATTTTTGGCGTGGTGAAGGACCTCACGAACATAAACTAAATCAAAAGTGTCGTTCATAAATGGCATTTTTTCACCATATGCATCAACACACTTTATAGGGAGTCCTAACTTTTTAATAGCTCCTCTTCCAACTATTACACTCGGATCCGGTTCTATTGAAGTCACTTTCCAACCATCTTTCGCTAGCGCATATGAAGCAATCCCTCTCCCAGCACCAATATCTAATGCATTACCCGCTTCATTAAAATATCCAGATAAAACTTTTTGTACCTCATTCCATTCAGGTGAACGATGAAATCTTTGAGCGCTTTCGATTAGTGGATCGTCAAAATAACAATCTCTGACTAATTGAGCATACTTTTTATGTCCTTTCAACCACTCAACTGTCTTGTGCCATGAAATTTTTTTATTTGTCATATATTGACCTTATCTTTCTTGCTGGATTTCCGGCAACCATTGTATAAGAAGGTACATCCTTTGTAACTACGCTACCTGCGCCTATTACAGCTCCTTCGCCGATATGCACTCCTTTAAGAATAATTGAGTTAAATCCAATCCAGGTTCTTTTTTCGATAACAACAGAGCTAATTTTAACTTGCTTCCAGTCTTTCTTACCATAACGCCAATGTAAAACATCTTTCCTTCGATCATTCCAATAAATTGAATGAGCATTATGATCAGTTATAACGCATCCCCATGCAATCAATACGTCATCTCCAACGGAGATATCTTGAGCTGAAGCGAGTAATGTATTTCCCCCAATGAAACACCTGTTTCCAATCGAAATCTTTGCCCCCATTTTTTCTATCGCTAAAGACCCCTCAATCTGACAGTTGTCGCCAATGGAAAGCGCACCTTTTTGCATTCCCTTAATTCCAAATATATTTACATAACTCTGTCTACCAAAATGGACCCTATGGTTTACTAACTTAAATACGTTATATATGAAAAAATAAATGTATTTCTTTAAATGAATTAACATATATATTTTCTATTTAGTGAATATATTCAGAGATCGTATCTGTAAACACAGTATTTTCCTTCTTTCTCTAGTAAATAAATTTACTATAGCTGTTGAGAATAATGGAGATAAAACACTAGCGATCGCTACACCAATAATGCCGTAGGCTGGTAATAATAGCAGCAGTAAGAGTATAGTACCAATCGCATTGCATAATGATTGGTATAAGTGAATCTTCGTATACCCTTCGTTAATATTCCAAATACCTTGAGCTGTGCTTAAAAATATAGCAACAGTAGACCAGATATGTATTTGGAGAATGCGCACTGAATCAGCATATTGTTCTCCGTACATGAGAGAAATGATGAATTTTGCCATAATCGTAACGGAAATCGAAATGATAAGCGCGGTCTTCCCGCTAAAATTAAAATACTTTTGTAACATAATATAGTATTTAGTTTTAGTTTTTTTCCGTAAAGCCGTAAATATGGGAAAAACCGACGCAGTAGCTGCTGTGATTATAATATATGTTGTTTCAGAAAGCCTTGTAGCGGCTGAATAGATACCTAATTCTCTTTCTCCAATTGTTTGACCTATAAGTATTTGACCGACTTTCATGGAAAAAATAATAAGTAAACCGGATAATACCAGAGGAAATCCCAACTTACTCATCTGAATAGCCCTTTTTAAATTAACCATAAATTTTAGTTTATTCCGTTTTTTCACAAATATGAAGAACAACGATCCGGCGTAAAAAGCATTTTCTAAGGTACATATTCCAACCAATAGCAGCAAAGATGGGTAAAAAAATAATACTGCTAATTTACATCCAGACATGATGATAAACACTCCGGCCTTTACCATCACTACATATCTAGATTGCACTTGTGATTGGAACCAATAATCAAAAACATCGAATGCCTGGAAAAATGAACTTAAGGAAAACATAAATACGAGCCAAAACATTATCCAATCATTCGGCCGAAGAAGGATAATCATACTAAGAGACAATAGAAATGATACGCCTCCTGCACTTAACCTTGACGCGAACGATGTGAAAGCAATTTCGTTTTCGTTTTTTGGTTCCCTGACAAAGTCTCGTACAATTATTCTATCGAGGCCCAAACCAGCTATCGGGAGAAATATCATACTAAACGACAAAGCATAATTATACATACCAAACTGTACGGGTCCAAGTATTCTTGCAGCAGACACAAAGACAAAAAAACCAAAAAATAAACGTATCGCGTAATCAACCATTAACCATAAGGTATTAGTTGATACCCGCTTAAAATCAGCGCTTTTTTGAATCCGAGCGCGTAATGATGCTGGTACAATAAGAAACAAGGCATTGATGATATTCTGAAAAAACATAGGCTTAGTATACATGATAACGAGGATTATTCTATTTTCTGAAGCATATGTGAAGGTTTATAGACTGTTATTTCTTTAAATGGGTTTGAGAAACGTGGCAGGTAATGAGCTGGTATTTCATGCGAAATCAGTACGATGTCAATTGTTGACGTATCGATCAGTTTGGCTTCTTTGTTTTCTTCAGCAGTCTCGAAAATAAAGTGACTGGGATATATTGATGGAGAGTATTTTTTAAGCGGTCCATATTCAAATAAGTATCTGGCTATAGCTATGGCGTTGTAATTTATATAATATTTCTCTACATATATCTTATCGCCCCGTGAGAGAAAATTACCATACATAGATTCGCGCATATCTCCTTTTTTGCCACAAATTATAGCCAGTATTATTCCATATATGAACACCAACGCAAAAATAGTCATCACGTGAATATTCCGTTTTTTTATCCTTTTTTCTAAAAATGAATATACATATCCAATAAGAGCGACTGTTGAAATTACCGAAGCATATTGGATAGCCAAACTCCATCGTTCATTGATATACCAAGGGACGTATCCTAAATATGAACAGATAACAAATAATATTTCTACTATCATTATCCACAGTGCAAGTGCTGTATTATATATATTTTTTTTACTGCCCGCATATATAGAGAATTGAATTACCATAACTATCATGAATATTGAAGTAGGTAATGCTAATAATGATAAAAAGTTAATTTGAAATATCTTTAATTGATTTATCAGGGATTGGCCGTGTAATAAATACGGGGCATGATTTCCAAAAGGGATGGTTATGTGAAATCGAAACGAAAGAACATATATGATAATTCCCATAATAACAGGAGGTATAACCGCTCCAGAAGCTGATTTGATAAATTCCTTTATCGATAATTTGAATTTTACGATAAGCAACGTACATATGCCGGCAAAATAGGCAAGCGCAAAACTGTATCTGGATGTAAGGAAGAACGCACCAACGAATCCGAGTACCCAAAATATTTTTTGGGAGGATTCTTTCTGTAACTTAAAAAGTAAAAATACGACTATCGAAAGGCCGCATAATTCCATGGAGTATGGCCGGAGCATATTTCCGTAACGGAACACAAAACTCACTGGAAATAAAAATAACGGAAGAAAACACAGGATAGTTTTTGAAGAGATAAAAAAGCCTGCGATTTTTACAGAATAATAAAGAGAAATAAGGAAAAACAGATATGGAAGCAAACGAAGCCAAAATGGCGTTGTACTTACTAATGACCATAGATAAATAAGTGCTGAAAAACCACCTGGGTCACCGTTGTGAATTTGATTTTGCTTTAAAATATCCTTCAATGATCCAACAGGAGTCATAGCCGGAGAACCTAAACTAATCCCATGTGATGATTCGAATTGCCAAGATTCATCAAGCCAAAAATTCGGATCATTAAGATTGTTCCATCCAAAGACACAGATCCCTACGATAAAGCCAACTAAAATAAAAAAGCGTAAATATGTATCAACGTTTTTCTGCAAAATATGACTTTTCATGGTAATGTCCTATTGTAAATCCTATCTAAAGCAAAAACCACATATGAAGCATTCTCATACACAAGCGCATGATTTAAATCTGTTCGCTGAAATTCGCTTTTTTCAAAAACTGCGTAATCCGCATGCTCGTTATCATATAGTGCTATCAATTGATCCCGGGTTAGAAAATTATAGCCTTTAACATCAAACTGCTGTTGACCAGAAAGAATAACGTTAAGCTTTGCTAATCTTTTCCCCGCGGTTAAGTATACTGATGTATCATATGCCAACTGGTTTATATCATTCACGATGACATACTCTCCCCTCTCTGCCGCAACACGGAATTGTGCAAAAAAGGTATTCGCATTCTTAGAATATGGCGGAACGATAAATAAAGTGCCTTCTTTTGTCGATTTTTGAATCCAGTTCACCAAATCAAGATCATCAGGTTTTTCAGGCTTTGAAAAGTTAATATATTTCTGCAGATTTACCTCTGGAAGAATATAGAAGATATCATGAAAACGGAGTACTTTAGACCCCTGTACAACACACATCCCTACAACAAACGATATGACTATGAATCGAAAAGGAATACTATCCATTTTTGTATTTTTAAATTGCTGTATGTGGAAGTCGTGTTGTGAATATAAAGCGTAAACACAGAAAATAATTCCTATAAATATCCTCACTATAAGAAGGATTTGATCGACTATGATAAATATAGGTCCAGTAAATATAGATCCAAAAAATGCTATAAGTTGGATAGTGCAGAACCCATAGGTTATCTGACTAATTGTAGTCGAGATGTGATGACTTTTTTTATCTGTGGATATGATATAACCATAGACTACTATTAAAAACGTTTCAGCAAGAGCGACATTATGAATAAGGTATGAACAAAGAAATATGATCCCAATAGCTATAGACGCAACCACATGCTTTGCGTATCGTCGAGAAATAAAACATAAGATACCAACGCTTGTGATTACAACCACGATCGGCTTTATAAACAACGTACTCCGAAACAAAAACAATTGCATGAGACCAAAGTATTTACAAATATAGAGGTTTACGACATACAGAAATATTGCACCCAAACAAAACCCGTAGATATAGCGTATTTTTTTCGATATGTGTTTATCAATATATCTCAAAAAAAATATCGACCCGCCGAGTTGGAGAAAAAACCATGCATACCATTCCTGATAATGTATTTCCACAAATGCGTGATGTGAAAACAGGTAGAATTGTTTATATATTTCTTCTCCAATTGGTTTAATGTTGCTGTATGTTGATTGAAACGTATATATGACATTTGGGAGCGATCCAATTACTCCTAAGAGGATAAGATATATTTTTGAACGCACTTTCAGTCTGCTATATATACATATATAGAAAAGGATCATCCCAACCATGACATACCCTAAAGGATGTATATTAGCGGCAAGAACGGCAGCTAAAATCGCTGGAACATATGTATCCTTGATAAGATAGTATAAAGCCAAATAATTAAGAGGAAGGGCAAATACAGATGTCACGAGAGCCTGCGGAGGCAAAAGAGACCAATTTAGCGTCCCACAAAATGGATGAGACAACGCTATAAGCATGCATGAAATTGAAGCAACGTCTGCACGTTTCGTTATCGTTTTTCCAATATGCCAAAGAAGTACAAAAATAAGGCACTGAATACTGATATTCATCAAATACCATACTGCATCCACAGATATTGGTAATTTAACTTTATAGAGAACACTTACTAGTTTATATATATGGAATGGTCCACTCATTCCGGATGAGACGAGAAGATCATAGGGAGAATATAATCCTAAGTGAGCTTGCTCTTTTACGATTGGAAACGCTAAAAATATGTCGCCGTAATAATTGGTAATACTTCTTGCAAAAAACACAAGAAATCCTACACAAAAAATGGTTACCCAGATATACTGAGGAATTTTCATTAAATATTTCATTCGTATTTTTCTCCATCACCGATATGTTCTCATGAGATTTGACCATAACCGTACGACGATATGTGTAGGGAGAATTCGAGAAGCAAATGACATGAGTCTTCCAGAATAACCGATAATATATGACCCGCTTGATTTTCTCATCAATTTTCGTATTGATGAGGCTACATAATTCGGTGATAATAAGTTATCTCCTGCATTCTTTACTCCTGACACTTTTTGAAAACTCGTGTTTGTGCCAGATGGAGATATGGCAAATATTTTAACCAGTTGATTTTTATACGTATATAATTCTCCAATTAAACCTTCCGTAAATCGTAATACCATAGCTTTTGTTGAACTATAGGTTGACATGTATGGCAATGGTTGAAATGCGGCTGACGATACGATGTTTACTAACTCATGATGTTGGGTATCATCTTGCCATTGAGAAAGGGCTATTTGTGATAGATACATCGGGGCCATGGTGTTCACCATGAGTATGTTTTCACTTTTTTCTATTGGCGTATTCCAAAACTCACCCCTGCTCCCAATACCAGCATTATTTACTAGCAGTGAAATGCTGTTTGCCTGATCATAGATAATTTTACCCGCCTTGTGGATGCCCGTTATTTTTGAAAGATCAATTTTATACGCAGTACAATCAATGAGCTGTTGTATTGTTTTCAAATTTTCTTTGTCTTTATCAAGAATTGATATAGTATATCCTTCTCCATATAACTGAATAGACAATTCTTTTCCAATTCCATTAGCGCCCCCTGTTACAAGGGCATGTAACATATTCTTATCTTTATATTGCAGTGCATTCCAGTGCATCGTTGCAATAATTCCCTTTTCCAAAGAATATTGTGGCTTAAAACCTAATGAGAATAATTTTTTGGGAGTCGCGCAGAGAACGTTCATAAATATATTCTGAACTGTCAACGGAAGGTGTCGTCGTATTTTTGAGACAACAAATGGAAAAACTTGAGGAAAACGTATATATCCAGCCGACCTTCCGTAATACCGTCCGATGAGAGAAAGAAGTGACCCTAAGGAAACTGGCACGCCATCTGATACAAAATATGTTTGTCTATTCGCCTTGGCAGAAAAAGCTGCAAGTGTTATTGCGTTGACGAGGTCTTCAATATATATAACAGACACTTTTCCTGGAAAATCAAACTTTGTAAATAGAGAGTTCTTTCTTATTCCGTTGATAAATACTCGTATATGACTGTTCTTCCTCATTCCGGGGCCATATACCCATGTCGGTCGTATAATTGTATAAGATAATGAGGAAGAACGAAGAATCTGTTCACATTCCAACTTCGATTTCCCGTAATCAGTTAATGGATTTGGGAGCGATTGTTCATTTAAGAATTTCGTGCATGTATCTGAAGGACATCTATCAACCGCAGCAATACTGCTAGTAAAAACAAATCGTCTGAGAGTTTTTGAAAGTTGAAGAATAGATACTAAATCTCGGGTAAATTGTATATTATGCGTCACATATTCAGGTCCATCTCCTAAATCCGCCTTTGCGGCAATATGATAAACATATTCACATGACAACAATTCCTTAGTATAATGAATAAGTGAGAGGTGATCACCTTTACATATAGTTACTTTTGTCCTCAAAAAAGGATCCATTTTCTTCGGATCGCGGACTAAACAATAAATAGTGTCGTTTGATGCGGTTGTACGCAATAAGTGACGCAGCAAATGTAATCCGATAAAACCCGTTGCACCGGTTACGAATATTTTCATAATATAGTATTTTGGACAGGACGCTTATATGCAACTATATCAATACAGCTAGGATTGTTCATACAATAGGTTATCAGATTTGCAAATAACGTTAGTGGGAGTAAAAATATATGAACAGCGGACACATATCTTGTTGCCACTGAAGAAGGTATTTCAATACCTTTTTTTTTCTTCATATATAGGTAATTATTTGACTCAGTTATTCGATTGAGCAAGGTCTGATGCCAACCAAATAAATCATATTCTAATGAATACGGAAATAATTTTCTGATTTTGAATCCGGCTCTCTGAAGCATTTTTGACAATCCCCTTACTGAATAATGAAAAGGATGAAAGATGGGATCGAGATATGTCCAATATTGACGACCAAATGTGTATTGCATACTCTGTATGTTAGGTACACAAATATACACAAAACCGCCTACACGAAGTAATGGACGCACTAATTTCAATACAGATAATGGGTTATTTAAATGCTCAAAAGAATGCCAGAATGTAACAATATCGAATTTTTTTCCCTTCATCAACGTATGGGCAATCGTATTATTAAAAGTAGAATGAATGTAGTTCACGTTTGAATTTTTTGATATGAGTTGACGGTAAATTTTTTGAGGTTCTATCACCGTTACTTCTGCTCCATATGATGCGAGCGCTTGAGCAAACCCTCCTGAACCTCCTCCAATATCAAGAATCCTTTTTCCCTGAAGAGACTGACAACGCAAGATGGCACGAATTTTGCGAACTCTTAAAAACATGAAATAGCGCATAATTATTTGATAAAACGGCGAAACGTATTTTGAAGAAATATCAATAGGAAACTTTTTGTCTTTATTGGAATTTGATGTGAATGTATGTGCTATTTTACAATGTTGACACCAACTGATCTTATATTGAATATTCAAGGGTGTATATATGTTATCCTCAAGCAATTGAAAACAATTATTCTTACAAATAGGACAAATGTACTTACTCATATTTTATAAATACGCATACGTTTTTTTGTACAATGAATAACCACATTCCAACACATATATCGTAAGGGTGAGAAAAAAGTTAAAAGAAATGAGTCGAGCTTCTCGAGAGGGGTGTATATCCATGACCATTTATTTCCCTCTTCTTCAATCTTCTTCCAATATCGTTCCCTGTTTGGGTTTCGCCATTGCACGAGAGCCATAATAACAAAAATAATGAGTGTCGTCAGCCAAAAGTATTTCGTTTGAACTTTCCCAAAGTATTTTGAAAACGTCTGGATATCTTCACGCTTCAAAGGATGCTCATCCTTTGACCGCACTTCGGTCGCCACGGCACGATATATATTAATAATTGGGTTATATGCCAAAGGATCCCGACTGATCATTTGCCCATTCAATTTCAGATACGGAAGAAGTTGTCGTATGGCACAATCTATGTTCACATGATGGAAGAGATTTCCTACGTAAATGATGTCAAACTGAGGATTTCCGGGAAATGTTAAATTTTCTAGCGTCGCATTATATCTTTTTACTGAAACGTGATTTAATTTTGCAATTTCATTTGCTTTATTTAACATTCCCTGCGATATGTCCATTAATGTAACATCTGCTCCATTTTTTGCAAAATAAATACCTACTTCTCCAAGGCCGCATCCAACATCTAAAATCTTTTTGTGCTTTACATTTCCCAGAATTGAATGGATATATCTCATTTCCGGAGAAGTGATAATTTCATTAACAGCCACGACATCAACTTCTGCTGCCTTAATGCTGTCCGCCCAACTATCATGAAACTCCTCCTCACTTATAAAGCGTTCAGAATACGCTTTCATCTTTCTCTTTTTCCCATTCATTAACGGCTGAATAAAATTGCTGCGAATTAATATATCAACAGCTATAGCATAAAGTATTTTCTCGTTCATCTTTCGAATTTTGTCTTCTGACAATAATGATCCTGTTTGTCTTTGTACAGTTATTGAGGTATGTTCATCTCCCCGCACATATAAACGGAGCTTTTCGATTGGGATACGAAGAAAATATCTCTTTTTCCAAAACCAATGTATATAAAGGCCATTACTTTTTTCAACAATCTTAAACGATTTGAGTAACCTATTCCATTGGTTTTTTACTCTATCACTCTTCATCCCTTCTTCTTGTCTTATCTGATTGCACGCTCGAAGAATATGATGGAATACGATTTCGGAAGCTATATTTTTAGCCATGGGTGTCCTTTTCTGATTGCATTTTTATACCCAATGCTATTGTATTCAGTTCGTCAAATGAAATCGGCCAATGCTTCTTTGGTGGTTTAGCGATAAACGTCTTTAATCTTTGAATCGTTGCCTCTAAATACCGCATTGTTATTGTCATCTCCGGATAACTTCCATACATACAACCATGACACCGTTGTGTTATAGCATATATTTCGTTACGAAATAGTTTCTCTCTATACGTTGATGGAAAATTTTGTGAATATGTATGAACAGAATATGACATTCTATAATCGCAACAAGGAGCAATGTCACCATCTGGCAAAACTGCAAAATAAAGGTGCGGACTATCGCAACGGTTCATATTTTTCTTTCGCCAAGTAACCGGCTTATTCTGTACAAACCGGTAAACATCATCAAGATACTGATTACTATCAAAAAGCAAATATCCCTCATCCCGCATATGTTTCACTTGCTTCAACAAACTGAAAACTTTGGGATATTCACGTTTTGTAAAACGAAGGCTTTGATCGTATGTCCTAAACGAAAGAGGGTTTAACCTATCTGTCGTATGTATAGGTACAAGCGATGTATACCAACCAATTGCGGTTCCAAAACGGATAACTGTGGGGATATCCTTTAGATTCAATGACTGTATAACACAACCAAATGATGCAAAACTGTCTCGAGGTGGAAGATATTTAGTAAAAAGAGAAACAGCCTTTATGGCACGCGCCCATGTGTTAGGAAACTGACCGTTAATTTCATCCTGTTTTAAAGGATTAAGTGAGTCAAGAGATATAGAGATATCTTTTCCTCCGTACTCAACACATTTATGTATCTGTTCTTCTGTAGCTAGTCCATTTGTCTGCATCCTGACATGCACTCCCCGTGATTCAAATTCATAAATAATTTCAGGTAAATCAGACCGGACAAACGGCTCTCCACCTGTCAAAAGAACCATCGCAACTCCAATTTTAGCGAAATTTTCAGCAATCAACTTTATTTCCTCGAGCGTACATTCACGAACATCGGCATTCGCATATCGGATATTGCATTGTTTACAAGTTAAATTACATCTGGATGTTATATAAAATTGCACATAAATGGGTGCGTCTTTAAAAACTACTGCTTTTGTAAGGGTCTTAAAAGACAAGTTTGAGAACATATCAGGCGTTTTCAGTGTTTTTAATCCTATTACTTATATCTATTTTCAATACTTGAGAAAGAAAACCACGGAGATAAAAAAAGCATTGCGTCATCCTTTGGATACTCACCAAAGACGTATATCTGGTGTTCAAGGCAAGCATTTCTTGAAGTTGTGCATACGTTTTGACAGCACTTTTTGCTTCAGCATAATATCTCATATTTGAAAGTATCCCGGGAATCATTCCGGCATCGTATTTTGTTGTGAACCGAAGCCATAAATCGTAATCAAATGCCAAATGGAGATCGCTATCTAAATATCCAAATTGGCGCAACAATTTTTTCCTAAAAAAACAACTCGGTTGTCCAATATTGCAATAATTCAATAACTTGTTTCTATTAAACGCTTTATGCATGACTGTCGAATAAACTTGTCCATTTTTATTTACCAGGTTCCATCCGCCATATGCCCACTGTATTGACCTATGTGAATCAAAATATTTCAGTACTCTAGATAAGGCATTATGTTCGTAATAGTCATCTGAGTTAATATAAGTAACAACATCGCCTCCTGCCTGCTCCCATCCTTTATTAATAGCATCTGACTGACCTTTGTCCTTTTCTCTAATATACATAAATTTAATGCCCTTTTTATGAAATTTCTGAACATAAGATTTCACTATTTCTTTTGTACCATCATTCGAAAGTGCGTCAACTAAAATGTATTCCAGAGTGTCCTTTCGTATGTCCTGATCAAGAATACTGTCGAAAGTTCTTTTGATAAATTGACCCTGATTATATGTTGGTGTGACGATTGTTAGTTTCATACACTTTGAAGTTATTACGTGAAGCTATTAAAAAACGTTTCAAATACTCTTTTTACATACTCTCTATCGTTAGACGATATTCCAGGGTACACTCCTATCCAGAATCCGTTATTCATAATCATATCTGAATTTGTTATATGGCCAACTATTTTCAGGTCTTTTCTTTTTAAATATGCTGGATGCTTAAGTAGATTGCCAGCAAATAGGTTACGAGTACCAACTTTATGCTCCTCCAAAAATTTTACCATCTCTAATCTCGAAAAAGGAGCATTATCTTTGATAATAAGCATAAATCCAAACCAACAGGGGTCACTTTCTTTTTCCCATGAAGGAAGGATAAAAAATTTGTCGTATTTTTTAAAGAATGAATAGTATGATTTGAAATTTTCTTTCCGTTTTTTAACAAAATTCGACAGCTTACCCATTTGAGCAACACCGATAGCCGCCTGAAAATCCGTAAGTTTAAGGTTATACCCTATTTGGGAATAGATATATTTATGGTCATATCCATATGGGAGTTTACCAAGTTTCCAGGCAAAACGCTTACCACAAGTATTATCCCTTCCCGTATCACACCAACAATCTCTTCCCCAGTCCCGGAATTGTCGAACTGCTCTGTGGATTAATGGGTTATTTGTCACCACAGCACCTCCTTCACCCATGGTGATCTGATGGGCAGGATAAAATGAATATGTGGCAACGTGCCCAAATGTGCTAACCGGTTTATTTTGGTATCTCGACCCTAAAGCATCACAACAATCTTCTATAAACCAGAGGTCATATTTCTTCACCAATTTCATAATTTCTTTTATAGGCAAAGGATTCCCAAGTGTATGAGCTAACATGATCGCTTTTGTTTTCTTTGTAATCGCCTGGTCGATCATCTTGGAAGTAGGGTTTTTTGTATTAATATCTACATCAATAAATACCGGAGTACATCTGTTTTGAATAATGGGATTTACTGTAGTAGGAAATGTGCAAGCTGTAGTTATGACTTCATCTCCAGCTTTTAGTGCTTTTTTCCCAAAAGAAGAGGATGTTAATGCCGTCAGTGCAAGAAGATTTGCTGATGATCCTGAATTTACAAGAGATACGTATCGTACACCCGTATATGAAGAAAACTCTTTCTCAAACACCTTTGCAAATTCACCCTCCGTCCACCACCCATCGCGCGCTGCCTTTATCGCGTTGTTAATTTCTTCTTTACCGTATACTTTTCCAGATACAGGAATGTATTTTTTCATAATTATGCGTTCTATTTTTTCCCAACGGCCTTCCTATTATACGGAATGAGTAAATATACTGAAATCGACAACGCAAACAAAGACAAAAAAATACTCGGAATAAGGTATCGTGGACTATAGCGGAATACGACACTATTCCCTCCTTCCGGAAGGATAAATGAGATAAGTCCATACATATTCCTTTTAAAAACCTGACTCTTACCATTGACGTATAATTTCCAATTCTGTACATATGGCGAACTCCAAACGACTTCAGTATTATCGCGCGGAGCTGTTATCGTTGCCTCAACCGTATTTGGGGTAAACCGTTTCATCGATACCTCAAGTTGACTCCCTATTATTGGGAATGAATTAGAATCAACCGTATAAAAAACAGTTTTCATTAGCTTAGCGTATTCAGCCTTGCCATATAGCGATTTTATAGACGGATATGTAATAGGATTATATCCATACAACGTTGGTTTTTTAGAATAGTACTGAATATTTATATTGCTTTGTTCATCGGTTCTTATATTGTCCGGCGGAGGAAAATGCTTGGTTTGAATATTTAATACGTCTCTTTCTCGAATATCCATATCTAAAAGGTAAAAATAATTTCCAAACTGACGAATATCTCCTGATACAGTTAATATCTCCAGTAGAACCACTATTGCAATTGAATAAAGAATATTTTTATAAATTGGAACAAGGAGTAATATGGCGACGAATAGTATATAAACGTAGATCTGTGGATATGCTAAATAGGTCAACGGATTAGTATAATAGGCACCTGCTTGCTTACATACCGCAAAAATCATCAAGAGTGCAAATATAATGACTGAAACCCATTTCATATTCGTCTTTTTATCATCAATGAAAGGTTGAAATCCAACACTAGCAAGTGTTGATAAAAAGAACAGAGTGATAGTCAAATATACTCCATGCCATCGTACTATCCCTAAAAACGGGATTGTTGAATTCAACAGTCTACCGGGAATATATTTATTTGACAACATAGAACAAAAAGAAATGATAGAAAGAAAAACAAGTGTTATTACCGTTTTTATATTGATCTTCTTAAGAATTGCATAAATGATCCAAATGATATTCAATGATCCAAAATATAAAGGTAAAGTATACGATTGATATGAGTCACCAAAAAAGAAGTCTATTTTATTCGGCACTATAAGAGCAAATATCGAAAACAACTTCGCTGATGCAGCAAAAGGATTGAAATCCGCTTCCCGTAAAAAGTTAAAGTTCATCCCATAATGAACAAATGTTTCGATATATGGATAATTGATGATGAAATACCCTAAAATCACACCGAACAGGATACTCCTAAATTTTATCAAGAAATCTTTTGCCAAAAATCTATTATTTTTGCATACATACCAGTCAATCAAACAAAATAGGAGTATGAACTGCCATCCAACGATATTCAGTCCAAAATATCCTTCTGTTGAAGCAAGCCAAATAGTGAAAGGTATAATTCCTACACCGTATTTCTTCCCCTCTAATATCGACGAAATTCCAACAGCCATCCACGGAAACATGGCGGCGCTTGCGACAAACTCAAAATTGATAGGAGTTTGCGTTATGAATATGCCACATGTGACATAACATACTCCCATGACAAGAGCTCCTAATTTTGAGGAATACCTTTTGAGCCACACGTACATCCCAATAAATCCAATAACGAGTACGACAAGCATTTCAAAAGCAAATGTCTGAACCTTATAAACCCCAAACAGTGATAAAAATATTACTATAGGAGAAAAAGCCGTCATTGTGAATAAAGAACTCAAGGGGAAACCTCCGTGCGTCCAATGATCCCATAAAGGAAATATAGCATTTTGAATCGATGTACTGATAAGTACGCGTGTTGGGAAAGCAAATGAAAAATTATCATTAGAAAATGCGGTTGGACTGAATATATTCAACCGTATATTATAAAATGCGATAATTAAAAGGCACCCAATAACTAGAGCCTTTATTTCAAAGCCTATTTTTTTGGTTCTCTGCATACATGATTATAATTTCTGTTTTTTAAATCTACCCTCAAGTCTCTCAACAATATATGTTGGTCGCGATTTCGTCTCTTCAACAATAACTTGAATATATTTCCCTATAACTGAAACAGCCAACAGATTTATTCCACCGAAAAATACGATAGCAACAAGTATTGTTACGGCACCTTTTATCGGATTGCCAAAGGAGAAAAAGAAAAGAAGATATCCTATAATAAAAAGAAACGATAAAACAGTAAGGAAAAATCCTGCATATACTAATACGTCGAGAGGGAGATATGAGAAACCAAAAAAACTTCGTTCAGCAAGTTTAACATACTGAAAAATATTCGCTGAAGTCACTCCATGTATCCGCGCTTTGCGTTCGTATTTTACATATGCGACCCGAAAACCAACCCATGCTCGAAGCCCTCGAAAGAACCGGTATTTTTCTGGAAGTGACTTCATCGCAAGATATGCTTTTCTTCCAATGAGAGCGAAACTTCCACTATCCACAGGGACATCTATGTTACTCATAAAATGGAATATTTTATAGAATAATTTTCTAATATTCCACATAACTGCATTTTCTTCAGCTTTTGTTCTTACTCCTGCAACGATATCAAATCCTTCCTCCCACTTTTTAATCAATAAGGGTATAATTTCCGGAGGGTCTTGCATATCACACTCATATACTATGAGCGCGTCTCCAGTAACATAATCACAACCTGCCTGAATAGAAGCTTCCGGACCAAAATTTCGGGAAAGATATACACCTTTAACATTTTTGTCGTTTTTTACCAGCTTATGAATTTGAATTTTAGTTTTATCAAGACTCCCATTGTCGACAAATACTAATTCATAGGAATACTTCTTTATCTGAAGAAACACTTTTTTTAGCGCTAGATATGCAGCAGGGACGTTTTCTTCTTCGTTAAAACATGGCACGACTATAGAAATACTACGCCTCATGAATGTTGAACCTTGGACAGGAGTTTTAAAATTTGAGAACTTACTTGTCGAATGGACAATCCGTTCTTTTCACGCATATAATCTTGTAATCCGATGCTTTTTGTAAAATGATCCAATGCGCCTAGCCGAAGGAATTGTATGCACGCTTGAGATTCTGCTAGTACCTCAGCAACAGCGCTCCCAAGCCCTCCTATAATGCTATGTTCCTCAAGTGTTACGATTACTCTGGTTTTGCGACTACTCTCTAATATAAGAGCCTTATCTATTGGTTTAATTGTATGCATACTAATAACACGAATAGAATATTTTCTCTTCACCATCTCTGTAGCGACTTCTATCGCTCTCGATACGAGGGTTGATGTCGCAATAATTGTCGCATCACTTCCTTCATGAAGTACGATGCCCTTTCCTATGGAAAAATGGGGTGTCTTATCATATAAAACTCTTTCCCCTGCTTTTCCCAAACGTAAATACGTTGGAGTATTGGACCGCATCATTGACATCGTTGCCAAACGCACTTCAGTTGGATCTCCTGGAGCTAAGATTGTCATATTTGGAAGCGTTCGTAAAATCCCAATATCCTCTAACCCATGATGTGTATGACCGTATGGTCCATACGAATATCCTGCACCGACCCCAACGATCTTGACATTGAGATTCTGGTAACAAATATCGTTCCTAATTTGTTCAAAATTTCGCATAGTTGTAAATGGCACTATTGAGTAAATGACAGGTTTATATCCTTCTATTGCAAGTCCTGCGGCAACACCCGCCATGTTCTGCTCAGCAATACCCACGTTGATAAATTGATTTGGTAATTCCTTAATGAAGTCTTCAAACGCTGAATATCCCAAATCAGCTGTAAGAAGTAATACCCTCTTATCTTTTTTTGCTATTGTCAGAAGAGACTTTGCAAATGTGTTTCTCATATAACTATGCTAAACGTGTAATGATTTCATCACCTCAACATACTCCTCATCTGTAGGCGGCTTATATTGAGACGACACTTGATTCACATGTTTTTCAACTCCACCTTTGCCTTTTATCGTATGGGCAATGATGATAGAGGGTTTAGTTATATCAAATGGAATTTCCCCGCACGTATGGATGATTTTAGAGAAATCATGACCGTTAATTTCTCGTGTATCCCATCCGAATGCTCTCCATTTATCAATAAATGGCTCGAGATCTAGGATGTCTTTTGTATACCCAAATCCTTGAAGCTTATTGTAATCAACTACAACCACTAAATTTGACAATTTGTGATGACCTGCAAATAACGCTGCTTCCCACGTTGAGCCTTCATCACATTCACCATCTGATAATATTACGAATACTTTATGTTTTTTCTTTTGCAGCTTTCCTGCATAAGCAACACCACATGCAATAGGCAAACCATGCCCTAAAGATCCAGCTGAAGCTTCTATTCCTGGTACTTCGTGCCGAATCGTATGACCAGCTAATTTCCCGTCATTTACTTCATAGCCTTTTAATATCTTCTTTTCAAAGAAGCCTCTTTCTGCTAAAACAGCATATAACGCTTTCGCATCATGAGCTTTGCTAAAAATCAACCGGTCTCGCTTATCATTATAAGGATCTTTAGGAAAGACTCTCATAATTTTAAAATATAGTGCTACAAGAATTTCTACACAGGACAAAGCTCCTCCTGTATGAGCACTTTTCGCCCTATGGCTCATAGTTAAAATATGCCTCCGCACAATTACAGCCTTTCTCTGAAGATTTACTATTATTTTAGGTGATATTTGTACCATAATTAATTTCCTTATAATACCGTAACGTCCTTCTACATGCTTCTTGCAAAGAAATTACTGGATTGTAATGTAAATTCTTTTTAAATTTAGATATGTCTGGTGTAATTGAACGAACAGCTTTTTGAAAATACTTAATATTGCCATTTTTATAGGAAACATGAATATTTTTTTGAAAAATATACGCACTTTCTCTAGCAACTGCTCGCGCAAAACTATTTATCGACGCAATATTAGTATCGTTTCCGATATTATACACTTCACCATCCTCTCCTTTAAACAAAACGAGAAGAAGCATAATAACAGCGTCTGATAAATAGAGAAATGCGCGCTTCATCGTTTTATCGCCCAAAATTTGAATATCATTTCCTGAAACACCATCATGAATAAAATCACTAAAGACTCTTCCGTCATTCATGTTCATACCAGGTCCAAATGTGTGAAACAGCCTTGCAATCTTGATATGACTTTTTACCTCCTGATTATAAGCGACGGACATGCTTTCACAAAATCGCTTTGCTTCAACATAACTTGATCGAATGCTGAGCTGATCAATAGTTCCAAGTCTATTTTCATTTGTTTTTCCTTCATGCTCTTGTCCTCCATAGACTTCACTTGAACTAATAAACAGAATTCCTTGAGATTTCTCTGGGTTTGATGACAATATATTAAAAAACCCCAGTACATTCGTTTTCAATGTATCAATAGGATGTTCAGTATATAACTTTGGCGCCGTATTTGAAGCTGCATGAATAATAAAATCGAATTGTTTTAAAGGTAATTTCATTGTTGCAATATCACCATGAAGCACATGAATGTATTTTTCATCTGACACAGTCTTCGCACTTGATCGAGAAACAAGATATAGTTGTATCGGTGATCGCTTAAGAAAAGTATTATTCGCATAACGAATGGACTGCACAATATAATTACCTATCATACCGTGCGCACCCGTAATAAGAAACGATTTACCTTTATGCTGTACCAGCAGTTTTCGCAGATACGCTGCTACTCGTTTAACATCCTCATATACAACTGAAGATTTCGTATAATCTACTAGGCATTTCATAAGTATTGGATGGTAGGATACAGTCGTACTGTCTTACCTTTGTAACCATAAGTTTCCATGTCATGAATTATCTCTTTTTCATAAGCTGTCGCAAACAACAATACATAATCTGGATTCGTATTCCTGATTGTATCAGGAGGCACGATGGGGATATCCGATCCTGAAAAATGTAATCCATGAAGGTTTCCATTCTTATCATATATTTCATAAAGATCTTTGTGGGAAAATTTCCCTAACGAAAGAAACCGGGCGGTTTTATTTGCAGCTCCATATCCGCATACTACTTTTCCTTTTAATGATTTTCTCAATGCAAGTAATGATGTCTTATATTTAACGAAATTTTTTTTAAAAGCTAGCAACTCCTTTTCTCCAATATAATCTGATATAGGAAGATGCAAAAATGATTTATGTGTTGAGAAAATACATCCAAAGGATCCATTATTAATACTATTGAATTTAAACCACTGCAAGTATAGTCCATGTATCTCAAATAATCGAACCATATCGTGAAGAGAAAAATAATTCAGATGTTCAAAAAAAATATTGCTAAAATTATTCGACCGTATACTTGAACAGATGTACGGAGTCTCAACATATACAAATCCTTCAGTTTTTAAGGTAAAAATTACATTTGCAATCATATCATCAATACTATCTATGTGCTCTAATACATGTCGTAAAATTACCAAATCATATTTTTTTTGACGCTTTAGGGCCTCTGACTTTAAAAAATACGTACACAGCGCCCTTACACCTCTTTGATGAGCTTCCTTACAAAGCTTCATGGATGGTTCTATGCCAAGAACGTTGTTTGGTAAAAAATTCTGGAGAAAGCTTCCATCTCCGGAGCCAATTTCTAAAATCTTGGATTCCCTTGGAATTATTTTTTTTATGTAATTAGATATTTGTGTCTGCCAATGTAAGATAGACATCGAATTATTGCTTGCAAAATTATAGTCTCTATATATCTTTGTAGGCAATATCTCTCTCAGCTGAAAAAACCCACAACCCTTACATCTTTGAAGTGTTAAGGGGTAAGTGATATGTGTTTTTGAGTAATATTTCGTATACTTCCCATCAAGAATAGATGAAGAATAGCTAAATATTTTTGTAAATCTTCTTGTTTTACATATTCGGCATTTTGTGAGACTACTGAAAGTATTTTGTGTCATAAGCAGTTAATTTGTTGTGTCGCATTATTTAATACGTAATACGTGTTTCATTTCAGAAATACCATATGATATTACTGAACCAAAACATACGACAGGATGAAGAAACCAAGCTATGTCGTGAATAGCAACATATCCACGAATACTAAATAGTAAAGGCTCAACGAGAGTCAATGAATAAAGTATAAATAGCTGAAGATTCCTTCGATCTTGTGTGTTTCGATTATTATATACATAATATTGTCGCTTTTGTCTTTGACAATCATAAAATTGACCTTTGTATGTTATTCTTCGTCCAAAAAATTTCGTAAAACTACTCCCTGTGTGATGGACAATTGAATTTCTGACGACTCCATACCTCACATAGCCTTTTTTACAAGCTATCATAAAAGCATCAGTATGAAGAAATTGATCCATCTTAGTAACAATAGGTACTATTATTTTTCTTCTCACCATATGACCATTATCACCTAACACTGGTAAATTTTTTAAATTAAATTCAACAACGTCATACTTTTCATTCGAAAGAATTTTTTTTCCTTTCATATATTCTGTTTCAAAACGAGTTAACTTTTCTGATTTACCTAAGTAATACACTGTCGGATCGTTTATTCCAAGAAGTGCAGTGTACCGCGTTAACATTGGCATGTATTTTTCCGCTGAATTATACATGCTATAGGTACCGACAATCTTTTGATCATCAATAAAAGGCTTTACCATCTCATAAAGCCAATTCTTTCCAATCAGAATATTATCTGGCTCTAAAAAAAGGATAATATCCCCTTTCGCCATTTGAAGAGCAATTTTTGAACGCACGAGAACATCACGCGCAAGATCTTTCCGAGTTATTACTTTTCCTCCATACTTACTCGATAATGTTAGATATTTCTTTAAAGAACCTCCATCCATTACTAAATGTTCTATGTGTGAACGGGGATATGTTTGAGCGCGTAACGCCTTTAATGTTAATGCATACACCCTGTAATCTGGATTATAGAGAAGAGTGATAATAGTAATTGTTGGAAGTTTCATATAAACATATCACTTTATAAAATTAATTCCATACAAACAAAATAGCGTTTAGGTTTTTCGTCTTTTTCCCCTTTTTCATCCCACCACAACGTATGAGCATCTTGGCGTTTATATAATGGAATTTGTCTCTTCACAACAAACTGACATCTTTTATACAAACGTATTGCCTTTTCGTTGTCAGAAAATACTCTCAGCGTAAGAAAGCGAATCTTTGTATTATCACGCACCCAGTCTATAAGAGCATGTAGTGCGCTCGTCATAATACCTTTCCGTGCTTTTTTCCCACGAATTACATTGTCGATTTCAATAGCATTATTTATAGAATCAAATCGATATAATCCAATATGACCAACCCTCAACCCTTGTATATCTACAATAATAAATAAAATCCTATCTTTTTGATCCATCAACTGTCGTTGACTCCATTTTTGTGTTCCAGCAAGCGTCACCTTAAATTGCGAAGGAAACCATCTCTGATTTCTCTTCCTCCAGTATGCAAAATTTTTTATAACAGATTGATCTTTAAGAGTATTCTGTGTTACACATTCTAACGATCCAATTACTAATCCTTTTTGTAATATGGGAAGATACTGACCTGATTTACAGGGGATATTATGTTTAAGAGAAAAGAAAAGTTGAGTAATAAGATTATCGTTCTTCATGAAGCAAGGATAGACTTTATCACACGTATAACATACTGAACCTCTGATTTCTTAAGCATGACACCAGACGGCAAATTTATACCCCGCAAAGAGATGTCATATGAAATCATATTTCTTATCTTTGGTCCTTTATATATATTAAAAATTGAGATTGGATAAAAAAATGGGCGGGTGTCGATATGTGATTTTTTTAACAACGTTCTTATCTGATCACGTGAGTACTTACATGTATGAGAGACAAGAATTGACGACATCCAATAACTACTTCGTAAATTTGATTGATCCGGATTTAGTTCAATGCCGGGAACACCCTGTAATCCTTCTTTATACCAATTAAAAATCTGTCTTTTGCGTTGGATATTATCTTTTATATCCTCAAGACGTGCCAAACCGAGAGCAGCTTGAATATTTGACATTGGGTACATGTACCCAATGTCATTGGCCCAAAATTGTTTCGTAAAACTCACACCATGATCAACGAGCGAAAGAGCCCTTTCATACCAAGAACGGTTATCAGTAACATACATGCCCCCTTCTCCAATCGCAAGAAGCTTTGCTCCTTGAAAACTGAATGCTGCAGCGTCTCCAAAGGATCCTAGTTGTTTCCCATATAACTCACACCCTAAGCCTTCACAAGCATCTTCAAGCACAGGTAAACCATACTTTCTAGCAATTCGTATAATATCTTTCATATTTGCCGCATTCCCATAAAGATGTACTGGCATGATCGCTTTCGTCCTTTTTGTAATATATTTTTCTAAACGCGTAGCGTCGATTGACCACGTTGTTCTGTCTATATCGACAAGTACAGGCTTTGCGCCAAGATAATGAATTACGTTTGCACATGCAATATATGTCATATCGGGAATAATGACTTCATCACCAGGATTGACGCCAAACAAATGTAAAGCTAAATGAAGTGCACTTGTGCCAGTTGGCATAGAAAGAGCGTATTTTGTACCGACAAAATGAGCAAAAGATTCTTCAAAGCGATTTATATAATCACTATGGTGGAAATTCCATCCATTTTTTACAGCATCTGTCACATATTTCACTTCATTCCTGCTACGTTTAGGTCCAGCTGTTAAGATCATCCGTTTTCGTTTCATACTGATTTACTATAATTTTTAATATTCTTCCTTAAATATTTTAGAGTTAATTTTAACCCCTCGGGAACAGATGTTTTTGGCCGCCAATGGAGAATTTTTCCCGCCTTATGAATATCAGATTTCCACATCCTTGGTTCAAGTTGTCTTTTTTGTTTATCTTTGGAGTTCCACAAGATATGGATTTTTTTCTTTGTTATTTTTTCTAATATCGATGTAACAGAATGAAGACGATAATTGTTGCCTGATCCAATATTCACTATCTGCCCATTCACTATAGAGCCTTTCATTTTTAATACCTGAATATATGCCCGTGCAACGTCATCGATATATATAAAATCTCTTACGTAATTTGGATTGCTTGCAACCATAGTCTTATTAGTTAAAGCGCTCATCAGCAATGTCGGGATAAATCGAGAAGGATCCTCATATGGTCCATATGGAGAAAATAACCTCATAACTATTATGGCATACGAACTAGTTATTGCATACTTCTGACAAAGTAATGTCGTAGCCGATTTTACTACCCCATAATCATTTATTGGTTTCAATATATCACTCTCGTTCATCGCTTTTGCTTTTACTCCATATTCCGAAGATGTTCCAGTGTGAATAAACAGTTTCACACTTGTTTTATTACACGCATCTAACAACCTCTTTGTTCCTTTAAGGTTAACGTCTATCATGGCTTCAAAATCACTTTCATGAGGAAGCGAACCGTAAGCAGCAAAGTGTATTATTGCATCTGGTTTCTCTCTATCTATTATATTTTTTAGGTTAACATGAAGAATATCTCCCGAATAAACAGTTACAGACTTGTAAATATCTTTCAGGCGCCAATGAAGGATTTTCGACCGAGTAAGAACTGCAACATGATACTTTTTAGAGACGAGCATGTGGACTATGTTCGATCCAACAAATCCAGTCGCTCCAGTTACAAATATCCTTTTTATCATATTTATTTATTTCCGTATTTGCTTTTTATACCATACATAGGTTTGTTTGATGGATTTATTTAAACTCCAATGAGATTCCCACCCTAATTTCGTTATCTTTGAACAACAAAGATGTTGATATGGAATTTCATTAACTGCCGAATTGATTATACTGTACCTAATAGGTTTCTGAAGAATCCTTCTCACTTTTTTTATGAGATCTACTACAGAAAAATTCACTCCAGAAGCAATGTTAAATGATTCTCCGATGATTGTCTGTGCTTTTGTAAGCAAAAACACATATGCGTCTGCAACATCTTTTACATATATATAATCTCGTATAAAAGACCCGTCACTTCTCAATTCAAGTTTCTTTTCTAAAAGTATCGATTGCATTATATCAGGGATAATTCGAGAATTGTTTAAATCACCAGGCCCATATATATTCCCAAATCGGGTAATAACCACTGGTGTGTTATATGTTTTGAAATATGCAGAAGAAATAAGGTCAGCTGCAGATTTTGAAACGTCATAAGGATGATCTCCTCTAAGTGGATCAGATTCTGTGTATTCTTTTTTAGTCTTTCCGTATGCTTTATCCGAAGAAGCAACAATAATACAACGAATTCGTGAGTTACCTCTTGCGCTCTCTAGAATATTTACTGTCCCCATAATATTCGACTCAAGCGTTTCTGAAGGATTATTATACGCAGTTGTTACAATCGGCTGTGCTGCTAAATGAATAATATACTCTATTTCATATTTAATGACGATATCACGAACCCTTTGGATATTTTTCAAATCACATTGTGCCAATATAGTTCTTTTGTCTAACTTTTGGGTAAAGAAATACGAACGAGGATCAGTACTTCTATATGGAACAATAACGTTCGCCTTCCGCTTTAATAGAAGTTCTACAACATGACTACCTACAAATCCAGTACCACCGGTAACAAGAATGTTTCGCCCCTTTAATCCTTCCATATTTTCCATTGAGGCAGAGAGTTCCACATTTTGTTAAGGTTTTCGACATCTGCGTAAGTATCCATACTGTGCCAAAAACCTTCGTGTGCATAAAGTGACAATTGTTTTTCCTGAACTAATCGATGCAATGCTGCATGTTCAAATTCACCTGGACGGAGGTATGAGAAGAACTTCTTTTTGAAAACCATAAACCCACCATTTACCCAATCTTGTATCACTGGTTTTTCGACGAATCTCTGAATAATTGACGTTTTCTTATCAATCCTTACTAATCCATATTTACTTCTCGGATTTACACCAGTCACCGTGCCAGTAGTTTTTTGCTTTTTATGAAAAGCTACTAACTTTTTAATATCAATATTACTCACACCATCACCATATGTCACCATAAAGTCTTCTTCTCCATCAATATAGTCTTTTACTCGAAGTATTCTTTCACCTGGTAGTGTATCGGCTCCAGTATCAACAAATGTAATTTTAAAATCATCAATTAATCTTCCATCTGTTTTTTCTCTGTGAATTTTAGTTCTTCCAGTTTTTGTCGAGAGAGTAAAATCGTGAAGAAAGTATTTTTGATTAAGGAAATAATCCTTTATATAATCACCTTTATATCCAAGTGCAATAATAAACTCATTAAATCCATAATGACTATATATTTTCATTATGTGCCATAATATTGGTTTTCCACCAATGAGAACCATTGGTTTTGGTTTAAACTCTGTTTCTTCTTTTAATCTATATCCGATTCCACCACAAAGAATGACTGTTTTCATACTATTTGGTATTATAGCAACATGTTTGGAAAAGTACATAAAACAATAATATATGTAAATTTCGCTCCATATGAAAATGCTGGTAGAATTCTAGATTATTTATTACTTAGATTTGAAAGAGTAATACTATTTTCATTTAACTTTCATACTCTTTCCAAATCTCAGTCGACTAGCACTCTAGCCATTTATGAAAATAAAAAAATAGTGCAAACGAGGCCTCTATTTCAAACACCTGCACCACCAAATTTGGCATTCATCTTATTACCAATTCGATCGTTAGTTATTTTTCTTCAAATAATTTGGCATTCGTTGTACTTGAAAGGCAAATTTGGAACGATCGATGAGTACTTTACTGTAAACGCATTTACTGCTTGGACCGGAAATATTCTCCGTTCATTAGGGTTGGTAAAAAAGACAAGATTCTGGATTTGGGACTACTACCCACCAGTAGATAAAAATATGATCGTATCATTTATGAGGTGGCTATACTGGAAATTTGATGACCCAGCTAGTAGACAATCTGATTCTATATCATTTCTTAACCGTCACCTTAAAGAACTACGTCAAGAAATTGGCGTTTTACCCAAGTCTGACAATCATCCGATCGTTGAAATAGGAACGGATCCAGTTAAATCAACATCGAAAAATAAAATCTCTAAAACAGTACAAATTGTATTCCTAGGAGTTATCAAAAAAATTCAAGGATTAGAGCTATTTTACGATGCTGCAAACAAAATTGCTTCTTTATATCCTAATACAGTCCTTCATGTAATTGGCGGTGGTCCGGACATGGAGTATTTTAAAAAAAGGTCAAAAGATTGTCCGCTAAAAACTGTTTTTCATGGATACATTAAAGATGAAAACAAAGTAAACGCAATCATCAGCCGGTGTCATATCGGAATAGCGCCGTATATCCCAGACGAAAGTAACTGCATGTATTACAGCGACCCTTCAAAAATCAAACGCTATATGAATTACGGGCTACCCGTAATTACAACAAATGTATTTGACTTCTCTCAGGAGATCAAAAAAAATAAAGTAGGAATTGTTATATCATATACACCTACATCGCTTTTTTATGCAATAAAACTCATCATAGAAAAGTATTCTCTATATCAATATAATTCATATTTGTTAGCCAAAAAATACTCATATAAAAAACTTTATGAGAAAATCTTTACAGATTAACAACAGAGTGCTTCTAGTATCCCCTTCCTTTGAGAAAGAATGGCGCTCAAGCGTTGTCAATAGTAATTCTCATTATCCTCTTGGATTAGGATACCTCCACGCATATTTAGAAAAAAACGGTTACATCGTTCAAACCCTTTTCTTAAATGACTACCCAGAAAAACAGACTATTTCTTTGGTAAAATCTACCTTACGTTCATTTAAACCAGCTGTTCTAGGTTTAAACATGTTAACGAACAATAGAGTAAATAGCTTCCGACTAATAGAACATGTTCATAATAAATTCCCTAACACAATAATCATCATTGGCGGTATTCATGCTACCCTCATGTATAAGCAAATAATCCAAAATTACCACTATGTCATTGCAGTAATCGGGGAAGGTGAGATAACTGCAATTGAATTGCTTACTGCTTTAAAGAACAACAAATCTCTTCGATCGATAAAAGGAATAGCATATTGGCACAATAAAAAAGTAATGAAGAACCCAGACAGGGAATTAATAAAAGACCTAGACATGCTGCCAATTCCAAAGCATGAAGCCTTTTTTTCAGATAAACGCACTATCGCTTCAATTCTTACGTCTCGGGGTTGCCCGTTTAACTGCAGTTTTTGTGTCCTTGAGAGTATATCAAGAAGAATCTATAGAAGACGGTCAATTAATAATGTCATTCAAGAATTAGAATATCTAATTTCTCATTTTCCTCAACTTGAAACCGTCTGGATCCATGATGATCAGTTTTTCTTAGATAATGCACGCGTAATAGAGTTTTGCAATAAGGTCATTGAGAAAAATATCAAACTTAAATTCATATGTAGCGGCCGGTTTAAGCCAGTAACGAAAGAAATGGTTGAAGCCATTCAAAAAGCTGGATTTATTGAAGTATTATTCGGATTAGAGAGCGGATCTACAAAAGTATTAGAGCTTTGTAACAAGAGAATTACAAAAGAAGATGTCGTTCACACAATGCGCCTCTTTAAAAAAACAGACATATTCGTCGTCACATTTCTTATCGTTGGATTATATGGTGAAACTGAAGACACTATTATGGAAGCTGCAAAATTTATCCAATCAGTACAAAAAATACGCTATATATATTACGGTGACATAGGCACACTCACAATTTACCCTGGTACTCATATATATGATATTGCAAAAAATGCTGGTCAAATAGATGACAGTTATTGGATGACAGATAAGCCGACTCCTTTATTCACTGTTGAACATACAGAAAATGAGTTGAAACGTTTAAAACACATCCTTCTCGATCACATATCGTTAAATAATTTTTTCTCTTTACGTGGTTTTGTGGCGCAGTTTAGTATGATTCAGGATATTCTTGGATTTATATATGCAAGCCGTAGACAAATACCTATGATATTAAATCACCTTATTCAGCGATTCTTTCCCGAAACCTATCTTAAATTAAAACACATCGAACGATCACTTAGCTAATAAGTTTTTTTATACCACTCTATAGTTTTTTGAAGTCCTTCATCGAGCATTGTTTTTGCTTGAAATCCTATTTTTAACTTTGCCTTGGTATTATCACAATTTCTCCTTGGGCTCCCATCAGGTTTTGAAGTATCAAACACTATCTTCGCTTTGCTATCTGTAATATTAACTATTTTTTGGATTAAATCCTTTATTGAAATTTCTTCATCAGTTCCAATATTTATTGGATCTGGAATTGGATATTTCTCTATTGCCAAAATAAGTCCTTCTGCAAAATCTTCTACATAGAGAAAAGCACGTGTTTGCTTCCCACTTCCCCAAACATTGATCGGATTTTCACCATCAAATACCCGTTTAATGAGTGCGGGGATGACATGAGAAGAAGATGGATCAAAGTGGTCTCGGGGACCATATGCATTATATGGTCGCACAATCCCTACTTTCATACCAAATTCTTCAGCATAGTATTTTCCTAATATCTCAGCCATTCGTTTCGCCCATCCATATCCGCCATTTGTTGGTTCAGGCTCTCCTCGTGATCCTTCATCCTCGGTTGTTGGAACTTTTGCATCATGTGGATACACGCATGCTGAAGAAACTACCAAAAATCGCTCGACCTGGGCTCTTCGGGCAGCTTCTATCATCGTTGAAGCAATTTCCAAATTATCCCGAAGCATCGTCGCCTGATGGTTTCGATTATATTCAATACCGCCAACATGCGCAGCAAGATTCATAACGACATCCTGACCTTTGAATGCTTTCTCTGCGGTTTTTAAGTCTGTGCAATCACCCTTTATGATTTCAACAAGATCTTTGAGATGAGTAATATGTTTCAGCCTACCATTTATAACGCGGTCATAAACACGTACTTGTGCACCTCGATTGAGCAGGTTTTCAACCACGTGACTACCAATAAAACCAGCTCCTCCCGTAACTACGACACGTTTATTTTTCCAAAAAGAATTGTTTTTCATTTCTTTAGTATGGAATACTGTGTTTACGATGTAAAGATACGCTTTATTATTTGAATATCTTTCATTGTCATCTCAGGATTATTTCCGAAATATAGACCCTGCTCATGTATGAGTTTTGCATTTGGACATTCTGTATACTTACGCAAGAAGTATTTTTGAAAAAATGGCTGAGCAGTCATATCTCCCCCGACGATTGGACGAATTTCTAATACTCCTTCACATCGTTTTACTAATTCATCACGGATTGCTTTAGTTTTACAAACAACCGGAAAGGCGAAGTTTGACACAAAATCAATATGTTCATATTTCAAAGGATAAAATCTACTAGTCTGTGTATATATCACCTTCGCTAAAGATAAAAAATTATTCTTTCTAGTATCAAGAATTTTTCTTAAGTATGGAATCTGAGTTGTTCCTATAAAGCCCGTTATCTCTGTTGGTCTAAAATTGTAACCCAGATCATAAAAAGTATATCTTGAATAAAAAGTGGAGTTCACTCTAAATTTCTTACGTATCTGTTCCTGTTTCGCAAAAGACAGATTCCTATCCCATCCGTGAGCACGTACTAATCGAAGCATAGTTGCCATCCTTTCATCATCAGTACATACCGCTCCACCTTCAATTGTAGACATATGATGGCCAACATAAAAAGAGAATGAACTTGCATAACCGAAGTTGCCGAGAAGTTTCTTCTTATATACTGTACCTAAAGATTCACAATTGTCTTCAATTAGAATTATATGATTTTTATCACAATATTGCTTAATTGTATTTATATCGTCACAAAAACCTAAAAGATTCGTTAAAAACAGCATTCTTATATGTTTTTTCTTAATAACTCTTATAAGTAACGAGCTTGAAACATTTAACGTATCTAGTTCTACATCGATAGGAACTGGTATTAAACCCAACTGAATAAGTGACATAACATTTGTCGACCAGGTAACAGCAGAGAAGCCAACAACATCGCCTTTATTTATTTTTTTAAGATTTATCAATGCTTGAATCATTGCAAGATCGGCGGAGCTACCACTATTAAGCATGATGCAGTGCTTTCTACCTTGCCAGAGAGCAAATTGTTCTTCAAATTTCTGACACTGAGGTCCAAAACTTAACTGTTTAGCAGATTTAATAAACGAACATAATCTTTTTTTCGTTTTTGCTTCATTATAAAAAGTTGATTTGATGAGTTTAATCATGAGAGTATTATTCTATTTAGATTCAGAAAACGCATTGGTAAATATTTTATCCCAATCAAATGGTAAAACGTATTTTAGAGCGTTTCGTCTATAAAGTGCTATCGTATTTCTCTTTTTGAAAAATGAAATAACTTTTTCGGAAAATGATTGTACGCTATAAGGGCAAATTATTCCACATTTGTTTTTCTCAATATCCTTTGCGATTGGAGATATGTTAGTCATAATAACTGGAACGCCACACGCAAGATACCTTTTTACTTTTCCAGGTTCAGTATATATAACATATGATGATTTCGAATCATACATGGCCACACCAAGACCGTATTGAGAGACAAGCAAATCAGCATCTTTCGGATCTTTTACATATCCATAAAATTTAACTATCTTACTAATACGAAGTTCTGAAGCAAGTTTCTTCAATTCATCTACATAATATCCTTTACCAATAATTGTTAGCTTAACATCATGAATACTTTTTTGTATAGTTGGAAGGGCTCGAATCACAATATCTATTCCTTGTTCTTTCTTAATTGCCCCTAAATATATTAACTCATGATATTTCACGCTTTTACAATTTTTATACAAGTTTGTATTAACATGTATTCCGTTTGGCACAACAAGCTGATTTTTAAATTTACGTTTCCAAGAATTATTCCTTTCGACAATCATACGTTTACTATAATTCCACGTTATATCTGAATATAGCGCACTGACTTGATCAATCCACCGATAGAAATAATTTATTAACTTGTTGGAAAAACGATTTGGAATGTAATCTATAACATAATAAAATACTTTATTTGTTACACCTATCACACGGAGTAATAACCCAATAAAAGCATTCAAATTACCTAATCCAATAAAATAATCGGTAGAGCGTCCCATGTGAATAATGGTCCAAAATATCGTATAGAATGAGTCTCTCACGTATCCAATATATTCAGGAAGTTCCACTACTGGATTAATGTGCTTTTCGACCATTTTCCCATCACTGTATTTCTCAAAATATGATGAAGTTATATCGTTTCCCTTTAAAGTTTTATTTGGATGACCGATGAAAAGAAGTCTACGTATACCATGTTGTAATAAATAATCACGTAGTTCATGAGGAGGGCCAAACATGGCGTCATGGCATACAATAACTGCACTTTTATTAATTAATATTGGAATCGTATTATTCATTCGTTAATTTTTGGAGGCAGTATGACGAATATAATCGCGGACAGAACTACTGATTTCAACAAGTTTTTCTTCCTGACTTACATAACGGAATCCGATAATCTGATCAACAGATATAGTCTTATGAGTTTGATACAGATCCCTTAATTTATCTCTATCTTTAAAATATCCAAAGCCCTTCTTGCCTATTTCATAATAACCCTCATCTACATAATTGAATAAATAAGGGTAGTTATCATTTGGCGGTTCTATAAGTAATTCCTTTGGTATTTTTCCTGTTTTATAATATTTTACCATGAAAATATACCCGGGGCCTATTTGAAAAGGCAACGGAGATCCAACATAGTATGAAGTGTCGCTTTCAACATATAGAATTGCCTTATCAGGTATTGTTGGCTTTATTTGCATGAACTGCAAGATAACGTTTTTTGCTATTCTCGATTGTTCACTTGCTTGAGAAACATATCTCTGTATTACATTTATCTGTTTATAAACAAAAAGAGAAAATATGCAGAATATCCCAAGAGTACCAGTAATGTGGGAAAAACAACACTTTATTAAGAAAAAATTCCTAGCTGTATTTAAAGATAATCCAATTAATATTGACCATGGAACTGCGCATACATAAAGGTACCGAGATTCTACAAAAGAAGTATTTCTTTCATTTAAAAACAAAGATATTGGTATAAAATTGAAAATATAGATACCCATCATAAGTAAATACAATTTTTTATTTTTATTCTCATTTTTATAAAAAAAACATCCAAGGAATAAAATTCCTATCGATAATATAGTTGATATATAATCACATAAAAGAGTCTCAGTTAATATCGCCCTACTCACGCCATTAAAAGGAGTTATTGAAAGAAAACTATAATATTCTCCGACCATGCTTGAGAGGCGAGTCATAAATGGAAAAGGAAAAAACATATGGGTCATAGAAATGAAGGGATAAAATAATGCATTTATGCCCCATCGGGTAAAATACTGGACAAGAACTGGATTAATCGGTTTAAATATAGAAATTTGAAAATACACTAACATCTTATAAAAAGAGAGAACAACAAATAATGCAATTAATGCATATACATACCAAGGAATTTGAGCATATTGAACCTTCTTTTCTTTATAGAAAATAACTAAATATATAAGTATAGGTAAATTAACTATCGTATTATCCTTTATAAGAAATGAGATATATAAACTAACAGCCGAAATTATTAAGGCTTTAATATTCCTCTTATCTATATGTAAAAACACACAATAGTAAGAAACAATAAGAAAGGTCACAGATAATACAGTCTGGATTGTTGTAGCGGGCCAAGTAAGTGCTTGATGTATCACCGAAGATGAAACGAAAAAAACAGCTGCAATAACTCCAATAAATTCGCTTTTAGTAATTTTTTTAGAGAGTATATATATTAAAAAGGCATTTATTAAATGAAAAAATAACCCGATAATGGATATCGGCATCACATTATCGTCAAACGTCAGAAATAAGTAATTATTTAATAGCGTTCCGATAAATCTACATTTTCCTAAAATTAGCTCAATAGGTGGTACAGTAACTAAGGTTGCATACAGCCCATAGTTATATACTCCTCCCAATTGAGCCCATTCATCATTGAATAGATATAGATTTAGTATTCCTTTATAGGATATCCAAGTAATAACTGATACCGTTATTAATACGAATAACCATATTTTTGATTTCATACCTCATTATTCCAAATTTAACTCACCAATCACTTCTTTGGTAATATCTTCAAGAGCCTTTGTATCAGAATAATATCTTAAACCTAAGATTTGCTCTTTTTTGATATTCTGCGATTGAATTAGTTTTTTTAACTGATCTATATCTGAAAAATATCCGAAACCCTTTCCGCTGACTTCTTTATATCCTTGATCTTTTAATCCCCATAGATAAAGATCGTTTAATAATTCTTTTGGAATTTTATCTGAATCCTTGTACCAAACCATGAGTGTGTATCCAAAACCTTGTTGAAAAGGTATTTTCACTTCTGGGTTTCCATAATATCCGTAATGTGTTCCTGTTACATAAAATACGGGTTTAGCTGGTAAATTTGGTATCATTTTTTTAATGGTATATAAAATATCTTTTCTTTCGTTGGATATATATACATATTGACGAATGTCTCTTTGGATAAAAATACAATTCTTATAAAGGTAAAAAATGAAACCGATACACATAACAATAAATACAATTTTCTTAATGAATTGATACTTAGTTTTAAAAAAACCAAAAATGCCGTACATAAATGAGGCTAAAATCAGACCTCCTCCTGCGACACCTAGATAAAAATATCGCGAATCTAGATACGCGTTTCCTTTATCAAGCACGGTGAAGGGCATAAAACTCATGATGGCAAAACAACAACCAAAAATAAGCCAATATCGAATTGGTTTAGCAAATTTCCAATAAAAGATTAAAAGACAAATAAATAAAATGCTCATCAAGAAAGAAAGATAATCAGATACGATCGTTTCGACACCTAATTGAGTAGAGACAAATCCAGTAATATTACCGTAATATGCCTCTTGGAATTGTTGAGCCAGAGAAAACATGATTTTGGGAGGCACAAACATCTGTGGCAAAGAAAACAAAGGATACAATACAACGTGCAGAATCATTTTTAACCACATATTACCTGATCCGCTAACAAAAGCTCCAGCTGCTGATCCAAGGTGGGATATTGAGTATACACGAAGAATTATGACATATATGGCGTAAATAAATATTACTCCAAATTTACTTATTATATTGCGTATATCAAGCTCTTTGTCTTTATATATCAATAAGATCGGAAGCAAAAAAAACATGAATATAGCACTTTCTTTAAATATATAGGCAATAATTACATATATTTGTGCTAATACTAACGTTTTTACTTTTCTTGTTTTTAAATACGTCAACATCCCTAAAAGGGATAAAAACACAAACGTCGCAGACGGAAGTGTTGTAAATATACAAGCAAACCACGTAATAGCTTGACTTGCTACAAAAGAAATTCCAAAAAATGAAGAAGAAATTATTGAAGCCACTCGATTTTTCGTTACTAGATAACTTATTCTGTACCATAAAATTATATTCAGACAATGAATGCCTAATCCAAAAGCTGCAAAGGGTCTCAAATCATATTCAAAGAAATAAAAGAATAAGTTATTTATTAATGTTCCAAAAAACCGGCTTGCTCCACCAATATGATACGCGAAAGGAACCCAATTAAAAAATTGAAACACTCCTCCTCCATACAATGAACCTAGAGTCAACCATTCGTCTTGTTGATAAAATGTATAGAATAATTCACGATATGAATATATGAGAGAAAAAAACAGAACAAAAAAATACACTATGGTGAGAGTTTTTTTATTCATATAATCTATTTTCATTATACCAATCTATTGTTTCCCTCAGTCCTTCGTTAAATTGAATTTTTGCTTTAAATTTAAATTCCTTCCAGGCTTTTCTCGTATCAAGCATTCGTCTCGGTTGTCCGTCTGGCTTTGATGAGTCCCATATAATCTTCCCTTTATATCCAATAATTTCCTTAATTTCTTTAACTAAATCGCGTATAGATATCTCAAATCCTGCTCCAATGTTCACTGGATCATCTTTGTCATACCGTTCCGTTGCCAATACTATTGCCTCTGCAGCATCATCCACATAAAGGAATTCCCGCGTCGCTTTTCCCGTTCCCCAAACCACCACCTCTCTTTGATTTTTAATTTTGGCTTCATAAATTCGCTTTATTAATGCAGGAATCACATGGGAAGATGAAGGATCAAAATTATCCCCAGGACCATAGAGGTTGACAGGAAGGAGAAATATTGACGAGAATCCATACTGCTGCCGATATGACTGGGATTGGACAAGGAGCATTTTTTTCGCCATTCCATACGGGGCATTCGTTTCTTCAGGATAACCATTCCATAAATTTACTTCTTTAAAGGGAACAGGGGTTATTTTAGGATAACAACAGATTGTACCGATCGCAACAAATTTTTGAACCCCGGCTTTCCATGCCTCATGCATCAGCTGCGTTCCCATCATTATATTGTCGTAAAACATCTCTCCAGCATGTTCTTTATTAAATCCAATTCCTCCTACTTTCGCTGCAAGATGAATAACTATATCTATATTTTTTACTACTTTTTTACACGCTTTCACATCCCGTAAATCATACTCTTTAGACGATGGAATACGAATGTGCTTTGCACCATGTTGTTTTAAGTGTTCTACCAAATGTTTTCCTAAAAATCCATTCCCTCCGGTTACAAGAATTCTTTTATTTGATAAATCTAAGTGTTTTTTCATAAAGCGGTATACTCCCCCCTCATCCAGTGCCAATAATACAACATCGGAGGAGTACGATAAACATATTTCCAAAATGATGCATCTGTTTGTTTACGAATACTTTGCTGTACATAATATCGTTTTGATAAAAGCATTCTCAAATGAGTAAGATTCCATAAGAATGCTTTCTGTATCGCCAACCAGATATCTAGTTTCCCATTACAAAGGCTAACAAAGGCAAAAACTTCACACACAATGAAGTGAGCTAATCCGATCGTTATCACATGTACGACATTAAGATTTTTCAAATACGTCGCTAAACGGTTTTTAAAGGAGTGAAACTGGACAAAAGCGTTGTTCATACCACTACTGGTTGCCCCCATTTTATGGTAAATAATTGATTTATATGCATATTTAACCGTGTATCCAGCAAGCCATACCCGGTGACACAGATCAGTTTCTTCAAAATAAGCAAAATACGAAGGATCAAACACGTTTCCGTCAATTGCTACCGCATCTAATACATACTTTTTAAAACACATGCAAGCTCCCTTTGCAGTATACAAATCAAATTGCTTGTTAAATTCATCTGTATTTTTCTTTCCAAAGCCAAAATGATAGAGAAATCCTGTAGGAGTTAAATATGCCCCCACCGAGTCATGCGTATCCGGTTTATCCATGAGAAGAATTTTGCTTTGGACACAACCGACATTAGGATCCTCTTCAAAAACCTTAATCAGCTCAGTTAAAAATGTATCTGTTACCTTTGTGTCATTGTTTAAAAATAGCACATATTCACCGCGCGCTTTTTTAAATCCCCTATTATTTGCGTTTGCAAAACCTTCATTCTTCTCATTTTTCACTATTATCGTCTTCGGATACCGTTTTTGAACCCATTCAACAGATCCGTCGATAGAGGCGTTATCGACAAGAATCAATTCAATATTTTTATATTCCTGTTTATAGAGAGACGGCAAACACATCTCCAACCACTTTTTCCCATTCCAATTGACAATAATAATGGAAACAAGGGATTTCATAGCATTGCTCCTATGCCCAACGCAATCATTTCCATCATCTTCATAAAAAGCATCCCCATACCAACCATCGGATCAGAAAAAAGTTTCTTGGGATTCTTGAAAAATAAACGATACCGTGAAAAAACATTTGCCTGTTTTGAAAAATATGTTTGAGTTGAAGCTTTCTTCCGATATGTTTTCATTTTTTCCCCGTAATAATACTTTTTTTGAAGAAGATCAGATAATTTTATATATCCTTCATCATGTCGAATTACTGATTTTGTTCTCCCAACTGAATTTTTCCCAAAATGCATCCGTAATCGCTGAGTTAAATCAAAGTCCTCTGGTCCGGTAAGTTGTTCATCAAATCCATGCAATATTTGAAACGACTTAGCGCTAAAAAATCGCGCAGCTTCCATCCAGACAACATTTTTGTAAAAAGACCGTTCCAATACCTTACATCTTGACCAAAAACCCTGTCCAAATGAATCTTCCGGAAGAATAATGGCTTTATGCTTCAAGCAGACCTTAACACACTCACTTACGTTTGTCGGAGACAAAATCATATCTGCATCAAGAAACAACAGATACTCTCCTTTTGCGTGTTTTGCACCAAAATTTCTTTGTGCGGAACGTTCAGGCCCCTTATCAAAGACACTCCTCGTAAAGCGGCGGGCGATATCTTTTGTTCTGTCCTCGGAAGCGTTATCAACAACGATGATCTCAATATTCTTGTATGTTTGGTTTGTGATACTCAAAAGACACGACTGTATATGAGCTTCTTCGTTTCTTGTAGTAATAATTATGGAAACAAAAGGATTGTTCATAATAGATTCACTCATTATACTGCAAACCAGAATAATCCAAAGTATAATGTCACTATGATACTAGAATCGGTCCTATTTTTCTTCTGCGTAAACGTGAACATCCCAAAACTTAATAATCCAACTGCGTCATGTAAGAATGTAGCGTCTATCGAAGTTCTCTCAGTTGAACGACGTATTTGGCCTTTCCTTCTGGAACACCCAAAGGATAGAATCTCCTTCTACATCAATAACGCCGATGCTCTCATGAAGCAATCGCTCCCAATTCAACACAATGAACCAAAATACGCAATTAATTCACTCTCAAAAGCAGAACATAATATGACGCTTATGGTCAACGAATTAAGGAAAATATCTAATACGAGCCTTACCCCATACTCTATGATTTTTGATGCATTTACCCGTCAAAATATATTTCTTGCCGAATCAGAAAATCAAACGCTCATCGACATTGCTCTCCGCAACGAAAAATCAGCAAAGACCATGTACCTCAATGGCTTACCGGCCGGACAATCAGTATTACATTAACTACTAATTCGAGTATCCAAATACTGTAAAATCTACAGCATTCCAATCACACTCTCCATCTTTATAGGTATACAGTTTTATTTGAGTCGCTTCTTGACCGGTAAAGCCATACGATGCTGTGCTATGGTTACTTGCGGCAAGCTCACTAAACTTACCCGTTTCATCTAAAAGCTTCGTGAAATGGCTCTTATCTGTCGAGAGAAACACAAACGAGCCTTGTACAGCCTGAATACATACCGGATCCATTGTCCTCATTTCAATTCTTTTTAGCGGTACGGCTTTATCCAATGTAAACACAATTTCATCATTTGTATTTATGGAAATATCCGAAAGTATCTCCTTCTCTTCATCTAGTACGTATGGTGTTTTCGTATATGCTTTATCATTTAACCAGATCGATGCAATTGGTACTCCGTCTACCTCAATAACATGCAGGGGTTTTAAAAATGTATTAACGTACCGCACATTATGATACGTTGATATGTCCATTCCTGGCTCATTTAACTCCATGTAATACATGCCGTCATATCCGGTTAAGTATGACGCGCTTCCTTTATATGTGATACCGGGTCTAAACATATATGAGGGCACCGCTGAACCGATGCCCTGCACGAGATATACAAAACTCCCAGACGGAACATTATTATTTATCCAATCTATTGCTTGTTTATATCCGTTTCCATATGTATTTGTTGCAACTGGAAAATTGCTTGCTACAGCTCCACGTAAACCCCCTACCAAAGCATTAAAATACAGGTTTTCATTGGGATGGAGTGATTTCATGGAAATGAGTATTGGAATAAAACAGAAAAGTATACCGCCGTATACGAAATATTTCAATCGTGGGGAGTAAGACTGTACTCTTTGGCTAACCACTACTGCTCCAATTCCGGAAAGAAGCGCAACAGCCGGAATAAACTCCATGATTTGACGTAAACTCCCCCCATACAGCGCTGTAAAAGGTAACGTTGCCCTTCCTACAGTCACAAAAAACCATACAATCAAAAGAATCGTAACTTGGTTGTATTTTCCACAATCTTTCAATCCTTTGACAATGCCGATACTAAGGAGCACCAATGTAATAAGCGGCAATGTCGTAAAAAATAGCCGAAGCGTATGGAAATCTGTACAGAAAGTCATCCATTTAGGCGTAAAAGGCACGTAGAGACACTGACTGCCTCCAATCTGCCGGTAATACAGTATCACCGACCACACTTTCTCAATGGGATTACTCCATAAAGCAGGATATGTCCCAAAAAAGATTAGAAACGAAATGATTGGGATGCCAACTATTCCAAGAATAACTGGTAAAGGAAGTTTTTTCTTTACTGCTCCTATACAAGATTTAAACGAATGAATAACTTGATTATGAAATATGTAAAACACAAACCACAAGATAACGATGGGAATAGAAAATATAACATTAAACTTGGTTCCCAGAGATAATCCTCCAAAAAGAGAGGCGACAATGAGAGAAACAACCTTTTTTCGCGTGATTCCACGCCACAAAAAATACAAAAATCCGGTAAAATATGCAGCAACTATCGGGTCTTTCATATTAAAATGCTGCTCACCAAATAAAAGCGGGTATGTGTAAAGCACAAGGACAGACACAATGGAGGCAAACACCCCATACGTCTGATATGACCAGAGCGCAATAATACAAGCCATGACAAATGTCATAAAAACAATAATGAACTGATAAGAATCTATATCACTCAGTACATGAAGTGCCTTAAAAAACACATGATTGGAGGCTGCCATAAGAATATCTGTTAACGGAGGATGGCCTATGGTCATTTTTTCACTCCACGCATAATCAAGATCCGCCTTTTGATAGTAACTAAGGTCTTTTTCGTCTCTTAGAGGATTTTCCTTATCTCCTGTAGTTAAAAACCGGAAGTATATCTGACCCCGTACGTAATGTTGAAGCGTATCCCAATTTACTCCATAGTCCTTCAAAGTTAAAAGTGACAAACTAAAAAAAAGAAAAGGCAGAATAAAAATGCTTGCTTTACGAAGAATTTTATTCATGAATTTGTTGAGTAGTTTTTCTATCCAGGTTTTCTCATTTGGATAAATATATTTGCGCAACCGTTCTTTCTCTCCCATTCGTTATCTAGTTTTTCCTTTAAAGCCTTCTCAAACAAAGGACCTCGTCTAAAAATCCATTTACTAATATAAAGATTTAAAAGTCCTACTATTTCCCAAAAACCACCCCGTATTTCTACTTTTCCGATGTGAAATCCCGTTTTTAAGGCCAACAACAGGAGCTTGCCCTTCGTATAATGCCTGTGTCCAATCAAATACCATGCTGGATCAAAGAATGTACTCCATGAAAAGTATGGAGTAGAGAGATAAAATACTCCACCCGGCTTAAGAACTCTCCACACTTCCAAAAACATTGTTTTTTCCGTATCTCTTGGAATGTGCTCGATAACTTCCCAGCTTATGACTGTATCAAATGATTTATCAGAGAATGGAAGAGATATTGCATTACCAACGCAAGATTTGATCTTAGTATCATGGATATATTTTTTTATTGTTCGTAAATCTTTTTCATCTAGTTCGGTTCCCGTTACCAATGATGCTTCTTTACCTATTAAATACAGTTCCATCCACCCATACCCGCATCCAATATCAAGGCACTTCTTGCCTTTTATGTCTTTCCTGTCTACAAATGACGCAGCAAAACGCGTCCTTCCATAAAGAACGTCCGTTGGCTTTTGTTCTGTAATATTTTTCATATCTTATGTACTCTACTGTTCGTTATATGACAATGAGGACAGTATGGATAGGATACTAATACCGCAAAGAAGTATATAATTTATCCCATTTGCATATTTTTTTATCCAAGGAATATGAAAAACTACAGGACTCATTCCTAAAGCTATAGCAAGAATGAAAAATCTCATAACAGTGAAAGAAAAGCCAAACGATGGAAGCCATGCATGTGTAAGCATGGATAAACCAACCAATAACATGCCAATCCCTGAAAGAATGTAATTTTTATTAAAATTCATTGATAAAATTGTGGCCGTTGCTATGGAAAGGAATGGATAAAACGGATACCGATACCACCCGTGGCCTGATTCGCTTGGAATTGCTGTAGCAAATATGAGTAGATACGCAAGAAATCCGAAGAGTATAGGATATGTTTTTTTAATATCTAGGGAAGCAAAAATTGCCATACAGAAAAACCCTATATATATCCACCCGTCGACAAAAAGCCTATCTGTCACCAAGGGATCAGTAAAAAGAGTGAATATACTATTGAAAGTTAAATCGTATCTATTAAGCTGTACCCTCCAGAGAGCTAGAAACGTATCTTTATCAAAATAATAGCCATATCCAAAAAATAACCCTATTGATAGCAAAGTCAGAATACACACAATACCAGCTTCTTTGTATTTTTTGGTATACAGATAGAGAGCAACTAGAGCAATGGGTGCTGCTATCCATGGAACTTTTGCAAGCGGCAAAAGGCATCCGATAAGGGCAGATACATATAAAAGCCATGTTTTCTTTTTCTTTAAATACTGATAGGCAAAATAAAGAGAGAAGAGGAAAAAAGGAATAAAAAAGTTCTCATTCTGAACCATTCTTGACCCCGCGACAATTGAAGGTGTCACTGCATATATAAATGATGAAAGTAAACCGACCTTTTTTCCCAAAACCGTTGAAGCTAAGAGATATACCGATAGTATCGCAAGCACTCCCAAAATGAGAGCAAAAGGACGTATACGTGCTATTGTCACATCATCAAACGTTTTCGCTCCTGTGAGCCTTGCGTATCCGCCTGCTAGAAGACCAAATAACGGCGGGTGCTCTAAATATGGAGTAACAAGATAAAATGAAGCACCGTTTGGATTAATATATTGTGTTCTATTCGTATATGCTTTATGTGGAGACCATGACGTAGGTATCCCGGTATTTAAAAGACTCATTCCTAGATACGTCCAGGCAAACTCATCAAACGTTGCTCCCTCCCTAGGCCAACGATTTAAATCATGCAAACGAAGGCTTGTGCCAATAATAAGAATGACAATGAGAAGAATAAGAACTGTATATTTTTTCATACTGCTTTCTCTAACAATGATATACTTTTTTGCACAACATCTTTCCAAGTGAGACTCTGCACCCATTTTTTCCCGTTTATCTGAAATTTTGCATATCGTTTCGTGTCACCCAACAGTTGAAGTGTCATTTTTGCCATTGTGTGAGGTGAGTTATCTTCAATAATCACTCCGGTCTTTCCATTCTTCACGACATCACAAAGTCCTGACACGTTATATGCTACAGTTGGAGTGCCTACAGCTGCTGCTTCCAAAACCACCAATCCCCACCCTTCTTTTACCGATGCGTGGAGAAGAAGATGTGCTCTTGCCATCCGTGAAAGTTTTTCTTCTTCGTTCAGTTTTCCCAGGAATTGGATATTTTTTTCTACTCCGTACTCGGATATCATATGCTTTAATTTTTCGATATATTCTTTTTCTCCTCCTCCGATAATCCAAAGGACTGATTTTGGTTCTTCCCGCACGATAAATGAAAACGCTTTGATAACTTCTTCTATTCCCTTCATCCGTACCACTCTTGAAACGAAAACAAACGTGTGTCTCTGTTCCTTTTTAAAGTTTTTAAGTTTCTGTATTATTTTTGTATCAGTTGATATTGGGCATGGGATGGCAGTGCAATTTTTCTCAGGAATACCCCGTTTGGCTAATTCTTGAATTGTTGAAGGGGCATCTGTCCAGAATAGATTTTTTCTGTACAGAAAGAAAAAAAATGACTCAAGCGACTTCCCCACAATATTTAATGGAAACGGATACATAAAATCCCAAATCTGTCCGGCTATTTCGTGGATAAATACAACAATCGGCTTTCGGGTAAACAGAGGGGAAAAAAAGGGGATACCATGCACCTCATCAACGACGACATCAAATTTATACGCATTCATGAGGATGTACAGAGGCGCAACAAGATACACTGTTTGTGACCCTGCACGCCTCACAATGTTTACGCCATGGATTGTCTCGTTTTTGGGCATATTATTATATCCAGACGTGAACCACGTGACGGAATGTCCCATTTTCACCCATCCTTTTGCGTGTTCCATGGTGACAATCTCAGCTCCACCGGATTTAGCATGAGACACATCCCGCCAATTCAATATAAGAATGTTCATAAAGGATTATCCAGTGTTCACACGAAAGTTTAACTCTGGATCAAAACGCCATTTGCGTTTATTTGCACTGTCATAATACCGAAGAATATACAGTCTGTAAAAAATTGCGAGTGTATCCCGAAACATAGCAAAAGATGTAAAAAAGAGCTTCTGAAGTGTTATCGAAGACTGCACACCGGAAAAATCCAACTCAATTGGAGCTTCATAAATTTTTGAGTACCCCAAATGGTGCGCAACTGCCAAGATTTCAATATCAAACGCAAACTCTTTCACGAGCATTCGAGGCAAAACATCCTCAAGAACTTTCCTTTTATATAATTTCATCCCAACCTGTGAATCCCGTATATTAATTCCAAAGAACACTTTTACACATACCTGATACCCAAATGATGTGATTTTTCTATACCATGGATAATTGACTTTCGATTGAGGGTGACGTTTACTCCCTATGACAATATCAGCGTCCTGAAATTCAAATTGTTCGAGCATGAGAGGCAAAGATGTTGTCTTTATATCCCCTCCTGCATCCATAAATCCTATTATTTCTCCTTTTGCATATGCCATACCGAACCGTACCGCGTATCCTTTTCCATGGTTAGTCTTATATCCTACAACATGCACTCTATCATCCCTCACCTTTTTGGCTTCTTGCCAGCTTTTATCCAACATCCCATCGATAACGACAATAATTTCAAAAGGACTTGAAACGCCTTGGAAAGCATCAATACAGTTTTTAATGTCTCTTCTAATCGTCCGCCCTTGTTTGTATACAGGGATAATAATACTAACTAATCTATCATTTGTTTTTTTCATATTCTCCTTTTTCGTTTTGAAAGGATAAAGAGAACCAGAGATATCCCAAGAAAAACACTAATACATAAATTCAAATATATAACATCCATCAATTTGACATGAAATAAGCAGATACAGATCGCTTGTAAAAGCGCTGCTGCCATCGGGAACACCCAAACGCCGGTAAACCCTAAAGCCAAGGAAACCATAATAGATAGATATGCGACCGAAAAACATCCGATAAATACAGCAAACAGTCCTAGATATGATGAAACAGACGCATACGCAGGTCCAAAAAGGAGAGACGTAATAAACGAGGGAACGAGAAAATACAGGATAGTAATACCAACTGAACAGATTAATACTGCTAAAAATGAAAAGCGTATCACTTTCTCCGAGCTTACCTTTTTTTCGGTGTTTTCCGAAATCATTGGAAAAGCAACAAGAGCAATCGCGGAAGATGCATAAAATATTATTTTCCCCAAAACCGCTACAGCAGCATAAATTCCGGCATCATGAGCTTGGAAAAAGTGTTTTACAAGAATTATGTCAGTTGAATAAAGAGATGTAATGCCGATAATCGATAATAATGTTGGGATACTATAAGAGAGTGCTCCGAGTTTTTTTAAAGAAAATGGCTCTCGTTCTTTTTGAAAAAGGAATCGAATTGGTAAAAATGATAGAAAATACGCTATCCCTACTGCAATGATTGACGCAACAAGCGTAGGCCCAACCCCATAATACGCCAGAGGAATACTGAGGATAAGCCGTAATACGATACTTAATGCTGAGAAAACCCCGAACCACAAGAATAATTGAAATCCCTGAAGTACGCTATTATTAACCGTTGATAATGTGGAAAATGCGAGGATGAAAAAAACTAAAACGATAAAATGCCATTGTGGTAAATGAAGGAAATCAGCAATGATTCCGGATGCTCCTGAGAAAAGTATTCCGGTAATAAAAAGAATTATCAGGAGAAATTTTGTGCTTTTTTCAAACAGATACCGAGCTTGTCCAACTGAAGACGACGCCTTCTTAATTGAAAAATATTTTACTAATACTGTCTGAATTACCTGGTTTGCGACACCGAATATATATAATAATGATATCAATGATGATAGTTCCCCATATCCTTCTGGTCCAAGAATCTTACCGACTATCAGGTGATACAGGTAAGCACAAACATTGGCTATCATTGTTCCTGCAAATACATATACACTCCCCTTCATTGCGGTATTCGATGATAATGCGATGATTGACTCTTTAATTTTATTCATCATGTCATTAATTAATAAAACGGTATTTCAGTAGGGTATAAAACGCTACTATTCCGTCTTTCCATGTCAATTTTTTCCCTTCGGAAAAACTTCTCCCAAAGTAGGAAATCGGCACTTCATATATTTGAAATTTCTTCTTTAACACCTTTGCAGTTACTTCAGGTTCAAAATCAAAACGTCTTGCATGTATCCTAATATCGTCTAATACATTTTTCCGAAATACTTTATATCCTGTCTCCATGTCTGAGATATTGGTATTGTACAAAAGATTGGCAACAAATGTAACAAACTTATTCCCAACCTCATAGACAAACATTGTCGTCAAATGTGCTCCTAAAAACCGCGATCCGTAAACTACGTGGATTGATGGGTTGTCAAAAGCCTTCAATAACACCGGATAATCCGATGGGTCATATTCCAAATCCGCATCCTGGATGAGAATAACGTCTCCCGTAGCTTTTTGGATGCCACTTGTTACAGCACTCCCCTTTCCACTATTTATTTTATGACAAAGAATCCGTACTTTCTTTTCCCATTTCTTTAGAATTCGTTTTGTAGAATCAGTCGATCCGTCATCTACGACAATTATCTCTTTTTTCCACGAAGGAAGCTTGATGTTCCACACCCGAGAGAGTGTCGTATCAATATACTTTTCCTCATTATATACAGGGATAATAACAGATACTTTTTTCATGCGACAAACCATCCTCTCACAAACATTATCCAACACAAACACTGTGTCAGACAAAAGAGTACGGCAAGTAATATTTTAGTCCTCGTTGACCGTATCATACCAAGAGTAATAAAAATCGGAAATGCAGCAAGAATGTATCTGGGCATGGAGGAAAACGTTCCTGAAAGTGTAGGGACTAATAACACGACAGCGCTATACCACCATAAAGAGGGACTGATACGCCTAATCCATCCATAGTAGAGAGTATAACCGGCACAGAGAACACTTACAAATTCTAAAATGGTCGTGAGGTATGACATTAATGTCGGTTGAAGAAACGCAAAAATCAGTATTTTTCCATACCGGTATAATACCTGAGGAAGTAATATAATAGACCCTCCACTTCTATGAGATCCATATCCCGGAAGAACATGCATAAACCGTAATGGATCTCCGGAAGTCATCCATAAATACCCCATATATGCAAGAATTCCTACCGGAATCAGTAAGACATACAAGAATGACTTTTTTGGTTTCCATTGTTTGAATGTTGAAAAATACTCAATTACAAAAGGCAAAACCAAACATACACCAATAACACGTGTTGCACTCGCAAAACATCCGCATAGTGCTGCAAGGAACCAATTTCTTTTAAACAAGAAGTAAAAACACGACACGGATAGAAGAAAAAATAACCCTTCTGTATAAACAGAGAGAAAATAAAAACTTGTCGGGAACAAAATGAAAAAAAGAACTGTCCAATTGCCAGTAGCTGGATATTTTTGTGAGACAAGCATATATAACACCCATATTCCCAACACTGTTGATGTAATAGATATTACGGCGCCGACTATAGGCATATAGGCACGAACTCCAAAGGAAAATAGTCGAATGAGGAGTGGATATAAAGGGAAAAATGCTTCACTATAAAGAAACTTTCCCTGAAGAGCGATCAAGAGATAATGAACGCCATCAAAGTTAGCAAGAGGAATTGGCCCAAAAAAACCGTCCCTTTTATCTAGAATATATGGAGAAAGATAAAACAACCCAACGAGAATGCCTCCCCATAAGCCGACAAGAGTAAGAATTTTAACAAGAGGATGAATATGCTTTTTCATAAGAAGCTATAGTTTCTGCTGCTGTTTTTTTCCAGGTAAAACGAGATACCCAGGTGTACCCTTTTTTAACAACAGATTCCCTTTCAACCTGAGACAATGAGAGCACTTGTAACATTGCCTTTGCAATACTTTCAACTGAACTTGCTTCACACTGGAATGCCGGCCCATTGATTTCAGACAAACTTGAATTATCAGATGCTACCACAGGACTACCCGATACAAACGCATCAAGGACAGAAAACCCGAATCCTTCATAGTGTGAAGGAACAACTGTAAGTCTTGCTTCTGTGTAAAATGATTTCAATACTTCCTCATCAACAAATCCGGGTAACAATACTGCATCAGACAACTTAAAAGATTTAATAAGAGACAAAATTTCTTCCGTCTCTTTTAGATTTTTGTTCTTAAAAGCAGCTCCAACACAAATAAGTTTCATATTCGGTTTTTTATCAACAATAGTTTTAAATGCACGGAGAAGACCAATAACGTATTTATTCCAATTGACATCTCCAACATATAAAATATATTGGTTTGGGAAAGGAGTATTGTCTTGAAGTGTTTTCTTCGTCGTACCAGCCACACGAGGAGATAACGTTGGAGCCAGATATATTGGGTCAATGCGTTCTGATGGAATACCAGCGTACTTTTCGATATCGTGCTTTGACGACTCTGAATCAGTAATTACCCGTATTACTTTAGAAAGAGACATTTTTTGAATACCCCATTTGATACTGCCCCGTACTCCCTTTGGAAATTTCTCAGGAAAGCGTAGAGGAATGAGATCATGAACTGTCACGATCGTCTTTTCTTTTTTTTGGAGCGGTAAGGTTAAAAAAAAGGGATCAAAAAAAGTATAATGGACAAGATCTGTTGAATTGGGCAGAGGTGAACCGGCTTCCAAAACAGTAAATTTATGTTCGGTTTGAGAATCCTTTAAAGCTTCAATAAGGTGCTTTCCGTAAACACCGATACCTCTTTTTTCGTGTCCGGAGTGCGATTTCGGAACGTATAATACAACATTCATACGATTTTCCTTCCCTGAAGTCGTTTCCACATGATTATAGTCAAAAACAACGAACAAATCGATAGAGCGCTTGAAAACATCCGTAACGGTGTGCTTGTAAAAAACACGTCCACTTTATGGCTTCCCGGAGATACAGTAAATCTAATCGTCCCGTCAGAAGTATAGTTAATAGGAACAGATACCCCATCTACCGTTACACTCCACCCTGGATAATATGAAATTGGCAACCCAACAGAAGCATCACCATCTGACTCAATAGAAAATTTCTTTCTTAAATACGTATCTACTTCAAACCCATGAGATAATTTGCCGTTCGTTATCTCGATCTTGCTATTTGCGCGTTCTTTTTTCCACGGAGACCAAATGGTAGAAAAACTGTTTCCCATGGAGACCGTTCCATCCGTAAAATTCGGACGGGTTAAATAATACTCGTCATTGCGCATCTCATAAACTGCTGGTCTTGTATACGAAAACGTTAGAATAACTGAAAAAACAAGAAAAACTCCCCATATCCATTTTTTGGTATATACAGATAGGATTGATGCTGTGAGAAGCGGAATAACTGGTATTAATACCACAAGCAGTCGCCATGGGTATTGGATGTTGGAAAGAAGCGGTATGGCAGACCAAAAAGGCTTCGTAAACGAAAGACACATACATAAAGCACAGATAAGTAAAACAAGAGACCCGCAAACTAGTTTTCTATACTGGATAACTTTTTTGGTAATAAGTAATATTCCAGATAAAACAATAACAACAATAGGAATGATGCCTATCTGAAACGAAACTTTGCTCCCCATTCTTCCAGTTGCCGAGAGTTCTGTTCCCCAGGAAGGGATGAAAAGTTCATAGAGTTCTGAAAAATGGTCTTTAAAGGATACGGTATTTAAACCAATGACATATTTCTGTTCAACCAGCGCAGGAAGCCAAAAATATGACGCTAATCCAATTCCTAAGAATATCCAAAATAGGCCATACTTTTTTTGGATTATCGCATAGAGAAACATGATAGGAATAAAGATAAGACCCAAAATATTATGGCTTAAAATAATTCCAGCTACGCTCAAAGGAATAAGCCATACAACCCTGCTTTCTATTGCATAAAGGCTTAGGAAAACAAAAAGAAGTGCAATGACCTCAGGGACAGTACCCCGCACGTAGATTTCCACAAACCAATACGGGATGAATGCACCAATGATTGTCGAAATATAAGCTACTTGTGATGAAAAAAGTTTTCGAAGCCAAAGAAAACAAAAAAACAGTGCTCCGATATACCCAAATGCTAAAGTCAATTTAACACTGTCGACAAAAGACGCTCCAATGACATGAAATAGTGCTCCAACATAATTAGGCAATGGATAGAAAAAGATAAAAACCGGCAAGCCATACCCGCTATTTACCGTTGGCGCCCATTTGGGAAAAAGAACTCCAGACTGAAGCATCCGGTAGAATTCCATAAACCGAATAATATTGTATTCGCCATCGTGCGATGGAATGTATCCCCTACCAAACAGTGGCCATGCAGATAGAAAAATCAGGGCAACAAATACGAGAGGCCAATATAATCTGATTATTTTCTTAATTTGCATAACGTTACAATAAGTTGAGATATTACGTATACACTTACTATATAGCACATAGGAAATAACGGTAAGAAAAAGCGGGACGACACGACACCAGTTGATAAAAACAGCTCATAACAACCAATATAAATAAGTAAAAGAACGCTATTGGAATCCAATTGAATTTTTCTAATTGAGGCGTAAATCACCTGGATAAACGGAAGAGAAACAATAACCGGCCATGAGATACGCCAATCTTCTCCACGAAGGAATGCTCTATCTCCCCACCATGCCTGCCACTGGTTACAGTAGATAAACCGCCAGAAAGAAAATGGATACTCCAGTTTGCTTTTTTGGTATAAGAATATCCATTTTTGAAAACCGATGAATTGAAATACGGAATATCCGTCAACAAACGTCTTTGTATAAGAAAGAATCAATACAATAAACGCCAACGGAGAGTAAACCAATAATCGTCCTATTGAGGTATATTTTTTCAGATAAAGTCTATGAAGGATAAATATCCCATAAAGGAGTACACCGGGAACGATGGATTTCGTAGCCATGGTTAACCCAATCATAATAGAAGTCCATATAAAATTACCTTTTTTCTCTTCATATATATAGAGAAGGACTGATGCTAAGATAAACGGCAACTGAATAATATCCAAAAGCGGCGCATAAATGAGTTGATCAGTAAACACACGCTCAATAGCAAATAATCCCGTTGAAAGGGTAGCTAGAAATATATTTTTGTGGAGTACCTGATAACTTAAAAACCATAATATGACTAGGGTTAAAACAAAACACATAAATACCATAATTTTATCGTTTTGAAATAGTACTATTCCTACTCCTATCAGATATTTTCCAAGCGGCGTGTGTTCAGAATTTATATATATAGGATCGACACCCCGTACATATGCTCCAGAAGCATAGGAATATACAATTTCATCCGGAATGATTGCAGTAGGCTCCTTAAGGCGATATTGGGAGTCATTAAATAAATCTTCTACCATTCGGTAATACGCACCTGTGTAAGAAGGAGAAAAAAAAGATGAAAATACTGTCCTAAATGTAAAAAAATAGTACACTAATACTCCAAGGAGAATAACTATACTTCCCCATAAAAGTTTCTTATGAAATATTTTTTTCTTTTTCATAATCTACTCTAATGCTTTTCGTCGTCTTAAATAATCATAGAGAACGTAACCAATCGGAGAAAGAAAGGATACGATAAATCGAAATACTGGCCCATATCCTCCATACGATAACGTTAGAATATAAGGAATAAGCCGTAATTCCAAACCAAGACTTAATGCAATAGTAACTCCATGAATAAACCTGTACTTCTTCTGCGGAAGCAGTGAGGCAAAAGTAATAAACCATATGGCATACCACGGGTACATTTCTTCCCGAAGTGGAGAAATAAAAACAACAACAGCTACCAGGATATAGAATGACCACAGAAACATTTTCTCTTTTGGCATTTTTTTAATAAAAAGAAGCGGAAGAAAAAAAATAGAAACGTTTTTGACAAATACAGAAGCAATAAGAAGAACTATTCCTAAAATCTTTTCTAAGCCGTGTTTAAAATATAACAGTAATCCCACAAGGATGAGCGCCATCATAAAACAATCATTGTGTGATGCAACGAGGGTCTCGATAATAACTAAGGGATTGAAAAGAAAGAATACCGTATTCCAGGTGCTTTTCGTCATTCGATAAATGACAAACCCACACAGTCCATAACTAATGAGGTTTAATATTTTAAAATTAAATATCGTAAGCCACAGGTTTCCAAAACCAAATGTGTGAGGAATCCATGTAACAAGAAGCCACGTCGGACCATATAATGCTACCTTATTTGCTGCTCTGGTAAACGCCAGATACGACTCATTTGTAATCTCCACTGGCATAACAAGATAGGGATTCTCATGATGGAAAAAAGCAACCTTTGCTGTCGTCACATAATTGAATATGTCATACGAAAATGCCGGGTATGCAAATAGGAGAATGCATGAAAGTACAATAATTAATGGTATATATGTCTTAATCGGTCGATCCAATGTTGTATTTTTTTGTAAGAGGAAAATATATACCGTAAAAAATGATAGAACAAGAAATGCATATATTACTGCGGCAAGAACGCGATAGTCAAAGACGAGAGTTCCCAATAAATATGACTTCAATGAGAACAAATTCATAATCTGCATACGTAGCGGAGGATCTATAAATCCCCAAGAAAACACTACAAGAAATACTGATAATACAATATAAATATATTTATAAATTTTCATAGCGATATATTGTTACTGTATCGTTTTGAAAAAAAGTCATGATAGGTAATCCAATCAAATTATCCTGCGAACTAAAATTATTAAAATAATAGAGATATTTTAATTTATTCTCTTCGATAGTTTTTTTTAAAATCTCTGTGTCTACGCTAGAAAATATTGTGTTGACCGCTTTTTCCCGGTTAGTAATATTAATATTTTGATTTGTAAGATACCCTCTTCCTGACAAAAACGTATCACGCTCAGAAAATGCTGTCACATATGCTCTCCATCCATCAAACTGACCTTGGTTGTTCATAACAAACACGATATCATCTGGCTTTGAACTTTTTCTTAAATATTCAAGTGCTTTCATTTCCTGAGAAGACACTGTTGGCAGCAATCCGTCATATCTATTAAGGTAATATCGCATTTTGTATACCCATCGAGGCATGCTCATAACCAAAATAAGAAGAATAAACATAATCTTGACGTATATATTCATCTTCCCAATCCACCTGTCAAAAAGAAATATTGTGAGAATATAAAGACACAAACTTCCCGCCAGGTAAAAATTAAAAATGTCAGCGTTGGCTACAGGTTGTACAAACAATGTACCGACAGAAAAACTCCCCAATAATCCCATTACAAGAAATACCATCAAAGGCACGGATGACCGTTTCACTGTAGACCACCCGAAAAAACCAAGACAACGGAGTCCAAATTGTGCTATCAGAAAAATCCCAAACATAATTAGATCCATCTGGATAATTCTTGGAATATTAAAATGATCTACATAAACACGTCTTCTCAATTCGAGCATACTGAGTTCAAGTTTTTCCTGAACCGCAAACATCCGTGACATTTCAAAAGGAGCATATACTGGAAGCCCAGCTCCAGCATTAAAAGGCATATATAAACCAACTGAAACAAGAAGTGTTAAAAGAGGTACATAGACCTTCTTCCATTGTTTAGTCCACAAAAGATACAATCCATATCCAAAAAAACCGCATAGTACCATAAAACCTGTATGTACCTTAAACCCAATAACTGATCCAGCAATTACTGCTGTGAGTATTCCTAACGGTACCACTGGATTTCTTTCATAAAGAGTAAACAGTGATATTGTCAGTAAAGCAACAACAATGGAAAACGCACGCGGAGGATTTTCGAGCATCATCATACCGTCATCCAATGGATGAACGGTAAATTCGAAAATTCTTCGTGTCACTAAAGTAATGAGATATATGATGTCAGAAGAAAAATATTGAAGGAAAACCGCTAAGAGTAATCCTTCTTTTGAAAACCTATATAGTTTACCAATAACATACGTCAAACCTCCAGCTAAAAAGGAAATAATTCCGTAAGAAAAAATAAATTGAGTCGGTAATAGTGGAGTATGAAATACTCTCATAAACTCAGCAATAAATAGATTAGCTAAAAAATGGTAGTTCTTCAGAAGATACCCTGACATACCGGGTTCGAATGGTGGAAAATGACGCACTAGGCCTGTCGTCAATCCCAAGTGCCACACTGTGTCATCGACTAAACAATACCATCCTCCTTTAAACTCGATTCCACAGACTCCAGGCTGGAGTAATTGTCCTAGCATCCCGACAATAAAAACAAGGATTAACGAGAAAGATAGATTTTTATATTCCTTCCAATTCTTTTTAATACTTTTAGGAATACTCTTGATAAATGAGAAAGATAAAATTAGAAACATTCCTAAATATCCATAGGTTAAAAATCTCATATGAAGAAATCCGAATAGTAATCCTTGTAAAGACCAAAACACAACTCCTATAGCTAAAAACAAAACAAACTGCATAAAGGGTGAAAATGATGAAGTATACTTTTTTAAAATGAATCTACCGGGTAGATATAATGCTATAAACGCTGAAAAAATAAAATAGACAGATAATCCGAACGCTCTTAAGATAGATAAAAACGAAAAATCTAGTTGCATATACGTTAAATTAATGAATAACGTAGCTTTCCAGCATTTGTTTATGCGTCTCGAGAAGCTGATAGAGAGGTAATTCTGTTGGCTCGGCTTTTTCAGGAGACCACAGAAATACTTCTGGTACTTGGGTCTTAATCAATAAAATTATATTAACATGCTCATCGCGTGCACCTTTAATTATTTGAGATAACTGTGAAACATCTTTCCCTTCGGCTTCAGCTTTTAAGAGGTAAGGATTAATATTCTTCCATGCTGTTGCTGACCTGTCGAGAGCGTCTGTAGCAAGTAAATACTGTTTATACTCATAGAGTGTCTTTGCTTCAACGAGATATTTATCTGACAATGAAAGGTAATATTTTACTTTCGCTATATTTCCGAAATACCAATATGCTTTCAACGAATCAATGACTCTTGATATCGTATACATTTTGTTCCCCGGCATATAAGAGGGATACGGAAGAGTATAGGCATAAACATGTGTTGTATGAGATAAGAGAAAAAACAAACAAAGTAACGGTAAATATATTGTTATCTTTTTCTTCATAATCTCGTTTGATGAAACTTCAACAGTTTCCGGTATTTTAAATACGCTATCGGATATCGTTTACTTGACCAGTAGGAAAAAATAAATCCTCTCCATCCATGATAAAAGCCTTTGTGTCTAAAAAATATTGATAAAAACGTCGTCATTGGTTTCCACATCATGTAATCCAACCACAGGGTGATCGTGAGAGGCGTCTTTCTGTCCAGTAATTCCTGAGCAGTTAGAGACGTATACGCATCAGCTTTTTTCCAGTAATCCTGAATGGTTTTGTAGGAATAATGAAGAAGCGGTTCTTTTAAAAAACCTGTTTCTCCCTCCACCTCGATCTGCTCATGGACGCTTTTACATGGAAACCGTGCTTTTCCATTCCTGACAAGCCTCATAACATAATCGGGATACTGTCCACCTTTTTTCATCCATTTACCCCAGAAAAAATTCTTCCGAGGAATAAAATATCCATTCACAGTACTTTGCTTCCCCAACACATCATTGGTTATCTCTTCCTTTAATTCCTGAGACACCACCTCATCTGCGTCTAACTGTAATATCCAATATCCCTTCGCCGCATCAAGCGCTTTCTGTTTATTAATATGAAACATTGGAGGATTATCGGTTTTGATAATACGGGCGCCATATTTTAAAGCACGCTCAATGGTTTTATCCGTTGATCCTCCGTCAACAATAACGATTTCGCTTGCAAAGGAATAGACGGAGCGGAGACATTCGTCAATGTTATTCTCTTCGTTGAAAACTGCCAAGACTACCGATAAAGTATTCGTTTTCTTTGTATCCATACCACACTCCTCCAAACTCCAATAATGAGAATCACAAGCCACGATACACCTGATATGATATCAGAAATCAGCCGTAATTTCGTTTCTCCAAATAATACTGAAATCTTGTGATTTCCTTCTGTTACCCGAAACGTCATAAGGCCTCTAAACGCAGGGTCTTGAAATTGAAGCCCTGCCTGAACGTCGTCAACCATTATTTTCCATCCCGGAAAGAATAAAGTATTTTCTACAAGCCTCGCTGACCCATCCGATGAGACGGTATATTCATGACGGGTTGATGACCTAGTAACCTCTTTGACTTGTACGGACCCATCTATCACCTCAAGAGGGTTTGCGTACGTGTGTTCCATAAAACGAACAGACCATATCGGACTGCTTTCTCCTGTGTCGGTCGTACCAAAATATACTCCGGAGTAATATGATTCCGGTTTAACCAGATACCCCTTTGGTTGCCACATGCCATACGTTAAGGCAAGTATAAAAAAGACAAGGATCACGACATCAATGTGTTTTTTAAGAAAAACCAGATTTCCGAATGAATGCAATCTTGTACAACGAACATACCCAAGCGCTGCAAGAACCGAAGAACTGAACACTGTTACAGTTAATATTCGCCAAGGAAACTGAAATTTCTGCAACAAGCTTACATTTTTCCAGATAAACGAAGATTGCGAAGTCATAAAAAAAAGTGATGTAACAAAAAGAACCAGTAATCCGATTATTTCAGCCCGTATCTTTTTCGCCTTAGTGACAATAAGACTAAAAACTGCACATGCGATACCAAACCACTGTACCAATCCTATGCTTTTGGTAAATTCATTGCCCTGACCGTAATTCCATGGAGACAGAAAAAACCAGCTCCATGGCACGAACCTATCTATCATCGATCCCTTTGTTACGATATCCCGTAGAGTGTATTTTCCCTCAAAGAAAGCCGGCACCCAAAAAAAGGCACTGAGGAAAAAACCAAAAACGATAGACAGGAAGGAGACAATAAGGAAGGTTTTGTTTTTCTGTGCTTCAGTAAAATAGAGATAAAGAATATACGCGCCGAAAATCGGAAGAAACATGATTGAAATTGCATTATGAGAAAGGATAAGAAATGCAACAGCAAGACTTAACCCGACAAAATACCAATATTGACGGTTCTTCGCCATTTTATAAATACAATACATAATAAGAGGAGGAAAAATGAAAGCAACATGCTCCCCTATCGCTCCTCGGACATAGAGGTCAACAAATCTATATGGCGCAAATCCATAGAGAAGAGCTGCTATAAAACCAACCTTTTTCCCCCATACGGCGTTAGCCCATAGATACATCGCAAGCACGCTTGCGATAAAAGTTGTCCCAAAAACCATTTTTGTACTATCAACAAAAGAAAAACCAATGAATTTGAAAAAAGATGCGATGTACGACGGCAACGGATACAAAAACATGAGAATGGGATGGCCATATCCCCAGTTCAGATTACCTGCCCATCGGGGGACTATATTTCCCTCACTAAGGGACAGGAAAAAATTCGCAATGCGCGCCACATGGTCCTGCCCATCATGGGTAATTGGTAGTCCCGGGTGGAAAAGAGCAATGAGCGGCAGGAGGGAAAAACCAAAAAGCATTCCCAGAATCATGATGGTACGTTTCCGAATGACCATATACTCCTATTGTGCCACACGCTTCTGAATAATAAAACCTGAAGGCAATGTTTCCTCAGAAACTACAGTTCCGGTTTGTATAACAGTCTCAAGCCAACCTTTATATGACCACATTTTTGACCCGTCAGGTTCAATAAGAAGGTAAAATGTTCCTTTTTTATCCTGATGAGGTACATATCCATATTTTGTCGTTCCAAGCCACCAAAAAAGAAAATCATACGGATACGTATATACCGGCGGAGTGAACACAAGAACACCGAATGCTCCACCATTTGCATCTTTAAAAATTGAATCAACCGCTTCAGTTTTTCCTTTTATTTTTTCCGTTCCCCCATAATCATAAAGGTCTGAAGATAAAAAATATTTCGTACGGTCTTTGTATGAATTCAACTGAAACAGCAACAACAGGAGAACTCCAATTCTCAAAACAATATTTCTGTTGTAGACATACGACGTCAGTATTCCTGCAATAACACAATACAGGACTAATAATTCTAATAACCACCATTCCCATAAGGTGTTTTTGTATATAAGGAATTCTAGAAATAATACCAATGGAATACAGCACAACATTGTTAAATATTCCTTATTCGCTCTTTCTATTCTTTTATCAAATATATACATGAGAAAAATCATTAAAAACAGAATGAGGAGCACTATACGCGAAAACGGAAACGTTTCAAATCCTCCAAACATATTCACCTGAAAAATCGTCAGGTGTGAGTTTGCTATTGAAGACAATACTGGCTCTATTGATTTCTCTGCGTTTCCGCTCACAATTAGCCGTACTATCCCTCTTAGGTTCAAAAAATTATGACGAAAATCAAAGACAACCAGAGGCAATATTGGAAGCAGAAATCCTACACCCGCTCTCAATACCGTTTTTAGAAAAGGAAGCTTTTTATATATTACATATACGACTAAAACAATGCCTACAGCTATTCCTAATGATCCGGCTGTAGCTATTTCAAAATGTGCCATTGTTCCGAGAGTCAGAAATACCCAAAAAATATCCTTCCATCTCCCATTCAACACCTGATATATAAAATACACGAGGAATACTGTTAATGGAGTGATGATAAACGGAGGCCATTCAAACCTGGATTGGGCAATCATTGAAGGAGATGTTGCCATGAGAAGTCCGATAAATAGCGATGTCCTTTTTCCAAGAATTCTTTCAAACAGGATTAATGATAACGCTATCGTTCCAATTCCAAAAATAACCATGCAGACAATTGAACCATACGGATTTCCGGAAAAAAGAAAATACATGACAGCCATAAGATAATTGAAACCAGGCCCCTGAAAGAATCCGCCTTTCCCTCCGACTTCATCACCGATGAGAGGAAATTTATGATCAACAACTATCAGTTTCCCATCAATCCAGTGCTTTCCCTGGTCAAAACCAAATACGAAATTTCCGTTTACCGCTTCGATTGCCCGAGGAACCGATGCAATGATGAGAATTAAGATAGCTAAAATAATAAATCGTTTCATGAACTACTTTCCTTCATCAAAAATACATGAATAGAACAGAAAGGCAGCCGACAGATCTTTGAACCTTAAACATGGTCTTACTTGTCAGCGATATTTATAGCAGGTTTGCCGTTAAGGTAACTAATCCTATATATAGCGCTCCCGTTCGGCACTTCTCCTGGAGGACCAACATAAAGAATTGTCCCGTCTTTAACTTCATTTTTCCAATCTATGATACGAAATTGGTATTTCCCGAACTTGTTCCTATATTCAGCAAAACCACCCGAAGCTGTACCTCCTTCTTCAAGGTATGTCTTCGGATCGTATTTGAGGAAAAAGAGGAAAAACATATGCGGTTGTTCCAGGTTGGTCGATACGACAATTTTGTCATACTTATCATAGACATTTTTCGTATATTCCACCGCTTCTTTATATCCATATTGCCAGAATTCTGAATATTCAACATTTGTATGTAAATAATACAATCGGGCGTATGAAAGGATCGAAAAACCGATAACCACACCTGCTCCGATTAAAGATACGACAATACCATATCGGAGAAATTGTTTCTTTTTATTCCATTGGGCACGCAACCATTCTGCTACATACACAACACCGAATGCGGAGAAGAGTTGGATAGAGGGAAGAAAGACCAGGGTTCGGGTTGAATGTGGTAATCCAGTGGTAGGAGCAGCAGGAAGCGGAGCCAGTAAAAACCAACCAAAAATAATAAAAGCTACCTTTCCTCCGCGCCTGAATAGCTCCCTAATCCCCAACAGGAAAAACGGTAATTCCCAAAGATATATAAGTCCCATACCTGGAGCATGATGACGGGCCAAATCTCCAGTTAAAAACATCCATTTCATGGACATGTGTGACATATAACCTTCAAATAATGTTTTCACCCATTCAATCCGGCGGTTATCGAAAATTGTTCCAAGAGTGTCACCAGCTTTTATATCATCTTCCAACTTCCAAATCGATTTAGAGAGCATACTGGTCTGATCGGCAAATGAACTTGTCCCTTTTATACGCATAAATGTATTAGGATCGGTAAAAGTGCTAAAAAATGGAAGAAGTGTTAATAACCCAACAACAACAGCAAGTATTACCCTCTTTTTATTTGCAAATAGTTCTTTCCATGTAGCCAAAGTGAGAAGAATGACAAGAACCGGAGCAAACAACCGTTCGCTGTGATAGGCATAAAATGCCAGTCCAAAAAGAAACGCTGAAATACAGAGGTCTATAGTCCTCTTGCGACCCCGAAGGAAAAAATATGCAGCATATATATTAATTGTCATGCCAATATGCGTTTCAAATGCAAGCCGCGAATACTGGATCTCCCACGGAGATATTGCAAGAAGAAGTGACGCTACGAGAGGAACCGACCAAGTATCTTTTGAGCCGATAAGCCGTAAAAGCTCCCGGGCTAATAAAAATACTCCAACTACAGCCAGTAATCCTGCTATAAATGATGGAAACCGTACGACAAACGTTGAGAGTCCGAAAACAGCTACAGACGGTATTGCCAGATAGACATATAAGGGCGGTTTGTAATCGTCAAAAGACCGGAATACGAAGGGAAACCATTTTCCATATTCATCACGTCCTGTCTTTAATATGCTATAAGCATTGTATCCAAGTGCTGTTTCATCCCAATCTGGACTCACCGGAACTTCCGCAAATTTATAAAACCGAAATGCCGCAGCGATAAGAAGAATACATGATAGGAGTATGATTTGTGTTTTTCTTTTCATAATGCGATTAAATTAAATCTCAAAAATACTTAAGACCGGTTCTCCGTTCGGATACCGTATTGTCTGTTTGACTACCGCATCCTCTGGAGTATTAGACGGATCGCCGATATAAAGCGTTCGTTTCTGGTACTCTTTTGGCGATCCATTAATAAATTGATACGTATCATATCCGTAAACATGATAAAACCCTGCCGCATCAAATGAGTCTTTTTTTGTTTCCCAATATTTTTCTGGCGGGTATTTCGTGTAGAACAGTGTATACATATACGGACGACCGATTTTTTCTGTTATGACTATTGCATCATATTGGTCTTTGACGGATTCTGTGTACTCAATAGCTTCCCTATAACCATATTGCCACTCTGAAACATATTCTTTTGTATAGTGACGGTAATAATTATGTATGTAATAGAAAAAATTAAAAGCATAGATCATAAAGCATACTATTACAAAAAATATTCCTACAGGCAGTTTTTTATATTTAAGTTTAGACGCTTTATCACCTAAAAAAAGCATTCCGTAAGCAATAAATATTTGCCAAACAGGAAGACTGTTTAGAATCCGAAGTGCATGTGGTGTTTCTCTGGCTGTTGCTGCGGGGACTATGGATGCTATTATCCAAAACAGTAAAAACACAGTAACTCCCGGATTAACCAAAGATAATGCAAGAATTCCAACAGGCAGAAATACTGCATCAAGCCAGAACAACTGCCCTACGTTTTGTGTCGAAAATTTCGGGTTTCCATCACCTTTCACAAATAAAAATGATGGTTGGAAGTGATCAAAGAAATGGTTTAAATATTCTTTCCCATATTCTATGCGTCTGTTATTTACAAGGTTTGCAATAATTCCGCCTCCTTCTTGAGCAATACGTGCATTTGCGGTTTCTACCATTGCCGGATTTGAGAAAATATTTACTTCTTCATACCGTAAACGTGCTTCTTTGGATAAGAGATGCGGAACAATCGGTATTACTAAGATCATAGAAAGAAGAATGCCGATAACAGCATTCTTTTTTGCTTGCATCAAATCTTTCCAGAGAAACACAGATAAACCAATTGATAAAAACGGTACAAAATACCGTGAACTGTTAAATGTATAAATTGCTGCTACGAACGGCAACCATGAAAATAGCCATAAAATGGGTTTTTTTCTGGAATACAGGACAAGCGTCACACCTAACACAATAAAAAATGATGCGATATTTGCTTCAAATGCAGCTCTTGAGAGGTTGATGTGCCACGGAGAAATTGCTAGGAGGAATGATGATAATAAAGGAAGGTATTCAAATATATTAACATTGCCCATTGATGCTTTAGAACGAATTGAATTACTATTTTTCATCTTATTTGGGAATAGCGCTTTTACTAAAAAGTAGGTCAGTAATACTGTAAAGGATCCGAAAAGCACTGAAGGCAGTCGTACGGAAAATTCATTCAAACCGAATACTGCAACAAAGGGTACGGTCAAATATATTGATAAGGGAGGCTTATAGTCTCCATAGGCAACAAACGCATCTATCGGCATAAACCGATGATGTTCATCAAATCCAGTTTTTAAAATACTGTATGCGTTATATCCTATCGACACCTCATCCCAAGATAATGAACCGGGAATAGCAGGGACTTTATAGATCCGGAGAAACAACCCTAAGAGGAAAATGCATACGAGAACGGTTGTCTTATTCAATAATCGTTTCATATATGTATCTCTTCATCCCACATTTTACATACTCCAATTGCCATAAGCGTTGACATATATGCTATATGACTGTTATTAAAATAACGCCCTGCCCACCAAATAACAAAAAGACTAACTCCGTATGACAATATCAGTCTAGACATTCTCGGAGCAATCTTTAACCAATTAAAGCTTAAAATATAGGCAACTATTCCTAGAATACACTGCCATATCCAAAAAGGATATGACTCATGAATTGTGTGAATAATTCCTGCCTCATACAATATCATTCCCAAACCATATCCCGCAATGGGATAACTTGTTGGAATTGATCCAGAAAGGTACGATACTGTACTTTCAATAAATGCTTGAAAATTCCAAATAAGAAACGGGGTAACGAGAAGAATAGCTGTCACTAGAAATGCTACTACAGGCATGATGAATGACCGTTTGGCGCTTCTGCAATATATATACATTATATATCCATATAGGGGTAGGAAAAACCACGCTGTTTGTTTTGTCAAACAGGCTAGAGCCGCAATTATAGCCGAAAAGATAAACTGCTTTTTTTCCAAAAAATAAAAACAGAGGATCGTAAAACACAAAACCAACATATCGCTCCTACCTTCGATTAGGTAATCGATTGTGGCAGGTGAAAAGGCGGTAATGATGATAGCGATCCGCGCTATCGTTTTATCTTTTATAAAGATAAAAAGAATAAATAAAAGGAGAAATGTTGCAAAATACAAAGGCATCCTGCCTTCAAAATATCCTGGGAATATTTTAGATACGAAATAAAACGGATATGCTGACAGAAGATACATTGGAGGCATAACAAAATGGTAGAGGGCAGGATTAATTGCTGGTTTATCTCCCTCTGAATAAGGCCAGGATTCCATTGGAGTACCAAAATACGTCTCCTGATATGGATTTTTTCCTATGTTTAAGAACCGTATGGCAGCTTCTAGCTGTAAAACAATGTCATGAGTATGATGGTTCAAACCCCGTGCAATTCTTCCCCGTTCAGATATCTCAGATACCATTACCCCGCCTAAAACAAAAACGATCAATATCCATGTGAATATTGTTTGGATTAAGTCGACGTGTTTGTCTTTTCTAGCAAATACAATTGAATAACCAATAAAGGCAAAAATGAATATAAAATAGAACGCAAAAAGATACGTAGGAGTCCTATATGAAGACCAGAGGGTGTAATGCATGACAACTGGAACACTGAATATAAAAATGAGGATGGATTCTATTCCGGGAAACCTGAAAGACGACAATGCTTTTCTCATATCCTACCATTTATTGTACCATTTTTGTCCCTATTAAAACCCAAAGAACGGTATTTCTTGTATAATAATAATTGATGAAGCGATGGATCCCATACCTCATTATCATTGGAGTAATAGTTGTATTCTTTTTTCAAATATTCCTCTATGGGAAAGTTCCTTTCCCGGGTGATCTCCTCTTGTCTGAATATACTCCTTGGAGAAATACAGCGTACTCCGGATACGGAGCTGGAGGAGTTCCGAATAAAGGACAGTACTTCGATGTCATTAGAGAACTATATCCGTGGAAAACGCTTGTTATCGATGAAATAAAAAAAGGGAACATTCCTCTTTGGAACCCATATAATTTTTCCGGCAACCCACTTCTTGCGAATTTTCAATCTCAAGCTTTGTATCCTCTTACAATTATCTACTACGTTTTCTCTCAACCAATTGCTTGGACGATATTCCTCCTCATTCAACCACTATTATCATCAATTTTCATGTATTTGTATTGCCAAAAACTTGGTCTTTCAAAAAAAGGCTCTCTTTTTGGATCTCTCGTATTCTCGTTTTCAAGCTTTATGTCAGTCTGGTTTGAGTTCTCTACAGTAGGTCATACAGTCCTTTGGCTTCCACTACTCTTATATCTCATTGAAACCATAATTGCTTCAAAAAAAATACTCTCTAAATACCTTCTCTTTCTCATTTTCACAGTTTATTGCGTATTAACAGCCGGTCATCCGCAGGATGCGATGTACGTTCTAATTTTCTTTTTTCTTTACCTCCTTACTAGAATTATTAAAGAATCATTGCCTCTCAAACAAAAAATATCTAAACTCTTTCCGTTTATTATCGCATCATGCACTGCATTCCTCCTAGCTTGCCCACAGCTCTTACCGACCATTGAACTGTTTACCAAATCAGCAAGAGTCGGTCATAACCCTTCCGAGATATTCTCATTTATGCTTCTTAAAATTTGGCAACTTCCAATGGTTCTCTATCAAGATGTGTTTGGAAATCCTGCTACCAGAACATATTTTTTAAATGATACATATGTAACAAAAGTGTGTTCCATCGGATGTGTCGGGTTTATTCTCTCTTTTCTTTCGCTCTTTCGCTTTAAAAAGGACTGGTATATTCGATTTTTTGCAATTTCGGCGTTTTTAATCCTAATCTTATCAATCCGGTCTCCACTTACCGAATTTATCTACCAGTTTCCTATACCAATTCTCTCTACAGGAACTCCAACACGGATTCTCTTTCTCTTCCTTTTCTCTCTCTCAATTCTCTCCGCTTTTGGGTGGGACAATATAAAAAATGTATCGAAAAAACAATTGATTATTATCATACTTCCCCTGACTATTCTTCTTATATTTATTTGGAGTTTTGCATTCTTCCAATTCCCTTTTACCGGATTTATAAAAACTTCTCTTTCAGGGCAGATAATGAAAAAATCAGCAATAATCGCTTCACTTTTAACAGGAATGGCTTTTTTTCTTATCTACTTTTCCCAAAAAAGGAAAGTATTCCTGTTTTGTATCTATGCATTAGCGTTTTTCGAACTTATGTATGGGTTTATCAAATTTAACCCATTTGTTCCCATATCGTTTGTATTTCCGAATAACCAGGTTATAGAATACCTCCAACAAAATGCCGGCATTAACCGCTTCTGGGGATATGGTACCGGACGGATTGAAGCAAATTTTGCGACACAATATAAAGTATTTTCTCCAGACGGAACTGATCCCCTCAATCTCTCTTGGTATAACCAATTACTCCAATCAGGGAAAGATGGGTATCTTGCTCGCACATTTAGCGCAAAAACCAGGGCCGATGTCGTTCTTGCACCTGGATATGGTTCAGATGACTTACCTAATAATACTAATAGACTCCGTCTTATGGATGTATTAGGAGTGAGATACATACTCAATAGAGATGAAAATCCTACAGGAATGGAAACATTCCCAAATGAGAGGTATAGACCCTTACCGAGGTTACCGGATGGATGGCAGCTTTTTGAGAACACGCTTGCTGCTCCAAGATATTTCTTGTCTTCTGACATTCTCTATTATTCATCTCCTGATGAATTTGAGTCCAAATTTTTTGATCCTTCCTTTATTCCCCAAAAACAAGTGCTTCAAGAAGAAAAGGATGCATCGTCTCTGTCTTCAATCTCCAAAGGAGAGGGAAGAGTCAATTTAGAACGCTATTCACCGAATAAAATAGTGTTTACCGTCTCAACAGATTCACCACAAATCCTGTTTTTGTCGGACACCTTCGACCAAGGATGGAAAGCAACCATAGACTCTGTAGAAACAAAAATATATAAAGCAGATTATGCATTCAGGTCTGTTCTCGTTCCAAAAGGAGACCACAGGATCGTATTCTCTTATTTCCCAAAAAGCTTTCAATATGGAATCTATTGTTCTCTTATCGGTCTATGCGGCACCATTATTATATTAGCCATGTATTTATGGAAAAGAAAAAAACAATAATATCCCTCCTTTCCGGCGTTTTTCTCGTCTTCTTTATCGGATTCCTTTTTTGGCATTACCGTTTTCTTTTTCTTCAAAAAGTAGATATCGCGTATTGGAAAGACCGTTTCGAACATTCACAATGGCAGCTTATCAACTCAAATAGACCCATCGGTGATGACGGTCTGTATCTCTATTCCGGATACCGCTTAAGCTTAGGAGACGATCCCTCTCTTATCAATGCAGAAGCCCCTCCATTAGGCAAATACTTAATCGGTTTATCAATACGATTCCTTGATAACCCATACTTCACCAATGGCATCCTGTATCTTTTTACACTAATCATAGTATTTTTGATTATTACAAAACTTCAAATTCCTTTATTCCTTCGTTATTTATGTATCGCAATGGTAGCAACAGATCCAATGGTGTGGTCGCAAATTACAACTACCATGCTTGATCTACCTCTCCTTTTTTTCTTTCTTCTCTTTGTCTATTCACTCATATCTTTTCAAAAATCCTTCAAATCATCGCATCTCATCGGATATGTACTAACAGCAGGTATTTCATTGGGTTTTTTCGCTTCAACAAAATTTCCCTACCTCTCTCTTATTCCTGGAGCAGTTGGAGCGTATCTTATATATAAAAAACTGTCAGTTAAAGGGCTGTTTCTATTCGGAAGCATGTTTATTGTCGGGTACTGTATCCCATATATCCGGTATTTTCAGCTTCACACAAATTTTTTGGATTTCATCCGGTATCAAAAGTGGCAATTTTTTTTCTATAGAGAAAGCAAGCTTCAAGCGAATTTCGGAAGCGCAATACTCACACTCTTAGGTAATCTTTACCAGAACCTCTCTAATAGGACATGGACGCACTCATCTGAATGGTCTATCGCATGGCCATTAATGATAGCAACAATAGTGTATATATCTCTCCGGTCATCATTGAAAAAAATATTCGGAAATACTCTTTTTTTTCTCCTTATCCCACTTCTCTACCTTTTACTTTTTTCTTTTATACCGTTTTCCCCTCGATATCTCCTGATCATTCTTCCACTTCTTTATATTGCTCTTATATGTATGAGTAAACAATTTAAAGTCAATCATACGATACTCCTCATGATTATTGTTATCATCCTGAATATTTGCTGTTCAATACCACGTATGTATCCGACTCCCGAGTCGGATATCAATCAATATATATATGAATGGGAAAATGGTTTATTTCTTGATATGTACGATAGAACAACGAGGATTGAAATGGATAGGACCACATTCCATAATACTACAAAGCAATTTTATTCTGATGCTGAAATCGAATCAGTAAGCGTTGCCCTTGATTCAAACTCGTGGCATAGGTTTTCTTCCCAAGATACCATTCCTATTACAGTTACGTACGTATCCCTTCATCTGGGAAGTTGGAAAGAAAAGAAAAACCTTCACCTCATAAAAAATGGGAGTGAATGGAAAATCGTTTGGAATTGGGACTTACTTCTTAATGGTTTAACAGACAAAAATACCATACAAACTACTGTAGACCTTGCAAAAAGAGGCTCGATCATAACAAATAAGAAAGTTAATACAGTCAACGATGAACCATCATATATGGTTTTCATTATTCCAGATAAAATTGATACTCCTCACGAGGAAGAAATGCTTTCTGATATCGAACGTTATTTTAGTGGTAAACTCACAAAAAATGATATTCATGCCCGATACATTAACGCCTATTCTAATTCACTTCCCGTAAGCATAGGCGTACCAACGAGACAATTATCCGAGATCGACGTCCATGAATTACAAAAATACCCCTCAATATTACTCAAGCCAGCATACTTCAGGAATGTTGACCTTCGTATTAAAGACATTGTTGGTACTTTGGAGAATACAGCCTTTGTCGAACGATATACGACTCTTTACTCAACCACAAATTATGACGGGGTATCGGGGCTGGAAAAACAATATAACGCGGAAGTGAAAGGGACAAATGGCGGCTTTATTAAAATCATTGACGCAAACGGCAATTCAGTAAAAACGGTCATTGAGACAATGAAAAAAGACGGCAGCGACGTGTTTCTTAAAGAGGATTATTAAAATGAAATAAACGCTCTGCAAAAAGGAGCCTCATCCAACGATTCTACAGCAAAATCTTTCAATGCGAGCTTCTCCGGGAATCTCGTCAACCTGTATTTTTTACATAGAGTATCATTAAAAATATAAAACACCTCTCCTCCATCTTTTAACGCCTTTATCGTTTTAAAATCTGTTTTATTTTTCAAGTCTCCGCAAATGTGCGCATAAAGAATAACTGCACTACTGTCTTTCGGATTTATCGTATTATTGCACGACAAAAAGGTAACGTTTCCAACCTGATACTTTCCTGACTGTATGATATCTTTCATCTGGAATGCATTTTCACTTGAATATGCATTTGCGTAGAACATATACTTTCTCATCATGTCATACGGCGCATCAACGTATACGTCAATTGGCCTTGATTTTTCTAGTGCAATATACCGGGAAGCGATTCGCTTTGGAAAATCCGACTGTCCCTGTATAGGATACTCAAATAAATAATAATGAATAAATCGGGTTATAAAAAGACAGTAAAGAATAACAATAGTCCCTACGAAAATTCTATACATTTTTTTCTTCCCTGACAGGGTAATCATCGTATCAATTCCAAGAGCCATAAGAATAATAAGAGCCGGAAAAAGAAGAGTAACGTGCGGAGTAAATATGGAAACGTTTGATGTAAAAAATAACTCAGGAAGAATGCTAATTATAATAAATGCTATGAGAAAAAGAGACGTACCAGCAGCCACCGTATAAAGACTCACTATTCCAGCGACAACAAACAGCGCATCAATTCCATACATTACGCCATGACGGTATAAAGAGAAAAACTGGTCTCCTGATGAAAACAGATAGAAAGGAGAAAAAATATTAAACGTCTTTTGAAGCATCCTTTCCCCATATAACGCTATCTTATTCTCAAAAACATAGGTAAATACTGTCCGTATTGACGATTTCCGGTTTTCCTGGACTTCTGCGGTAAGATCCTCTGACGACGGAAGGAAAAGGGAATCAGTTCTCTCCCCAAAAGCTCCTTTTTTCATCTGAAAAAGAAACAGAGAAAAAAATATAATTCCAATAACAATGACGGTCGCATACGAAGCCTTATGAACCGTTTTTTTGTGGATAACGAAATAGGAATATAAAAGAGTTGTAAAAAGAAGTGGAAGAAAGATCATTTTTGTCCCGATATAGGCATAGAATGCGAGAACAAAAAGACCAAGACCCCAAAGCATTTTCCAACGCTTCTCATATAAAAAAACCGTTATTCCGGAGAGATAGAAAAACATCGCAGGAGTGTGTTCGTATGCCCCACGTCCTGACACAACCAGCCAAGGATTGACGGCTCCCAAGAGTCCAGCAATAATTCCAGCTCTTTTATTAATCATCTTTTTGGTGATGAAATAAAGGCACACTGGAATAAGAGACCCTAAAATAACAGAGGGCAGTCGTGCACTGAAAAGGGATAGCGGTAATATTTTAAGAAACGGCAAATGCAGCATATACGGTAATTCTGCCTGTAATTCATTAGGAGGATGATTGAAAAAAATGAGTGAGAGAGGATACCATGTTCCTGTCATGTCGCTCCCGGTCAACGTAATGGATTTTGACGTCATGATATACAAGAGTTCATCACCGTTTATCGAGGTTGGCACTTTATCGAGAAAACTTAACCGGAACACCAAGGAAAAAAGAAATAAAACACAAGGGATAAAAAACTTCCAATGATATACTGACTGGAAATATTTCTTCAATACCATCCCTTTTTGTTTCTGTTTCATCATATTCCTATTGTAGCCTGAATGCGGTTTGAATTCATTAAGGAAGCGAATATTCAAATTTTTCAATTGCACGCCATTTTTCCTGGCTTATTCCACTAACACGATCGTTTCTCACGAATATGCACGACGGTTTCCTGGCAAATAGTAATTGCGTATATTTTTGTTTCATGTCCTCCGGCATAAGAAGCGATTCGCTCTTTTCTCCACTGCAGTTGCCAAAATAGAAAACAGGAGGATTGTCATGCCACATAATGTCACGAGCTTCCACGTAGACCGGAAAAAACGGCATGATTGACGTATACCACGAATATTTATACGCAGAAGGTAATCCAGCCTGCCAATAGACCGGATCATCCCACATTTCCACATACAACGTATCAGAAGGACTAGAAAGAATCTTAATAACCTCACCGTTTACGTAGTAATTCGCATACGAATTATTAAATTCTTCTTTTGTGTTAACCCGCTCATAAATAAATGAACCTTTCCCAAAAATTCCATATAACGAGATACAAAATAACAAACCATATGCAGCAATTCGTATACGTCGTATTTGAATCTTTGATATCATGACAATAATTGACACTAATAAGAGTCCGTACCACACCATCATGTGAAATGATTCATAAAAAACAGTACCCACTGGCACTGTTCTTAAGTTTGAAAGAGCCAAAATTACTATAGTCAATAAAATATATTTCCATTCTCGTTTGATCAAACTATAGAGCATTCCCATAATCCAAACCCACGAAAGTAAATAGAGCGTAACAGAATAATGATGAAGAGGAATCTGAAAAACTACAAATACCGGATATAAAAAAGTCATACCCAACCCAAACAATGAAAAAGGCTGCTGTGCCACCTCTATCGCCATATTTATGGTAAATACGTTAAACCAATACGATTCAATTGGTAAGAGGAAAAGTGTTAATCCAGATAAAAAGCTTAAAATTCCAAGTGAGATAATTCTATTTTTCCAACTTTTTAAAAGAATTAAAAATATCCCATACAGGAATAGAATTAAAGGGATAAAAGGCTCTCGTAAAAATACTACACAATAGCATAAAACTGGAAAAGCAAAAAAAGTAATCCTGGATTCCTTTTTGCCTTCCAATCTATCAAAAATAGAAAACATCATAAAGACAGCTCCATATACAACAAGTGATTCGGCAAGAAATCTGTTTCCGAAAAGGTAATACTTCATTCCTTCATAGAGGAGTGCAAAAAGAAAGCCTTTCACTTTAAATTTCAAGATAAAATACACATCAAATAGTCCTCCGACAAGGACAATAAACACCCGATGGAATAGAACAAGCTGATAGAGCGATGAGGGGTGAAATATTTTTTGAATAAGATAACTTATGCTTGCCGCAAGAGGCTGGTGGTTAAAAAAAATATCACTGTAAAGCTCTTTCCCATCAATCATGAAGTGAGCAGCAACAAAATTAAAACAATCGTCAAAACACCCGAATACACCTAATCGTAGAAGCGTGATACGCGATATCCAGAGATATAAAAACGCAAAAATAAGAAGATATAATGCTATACAGTATTTTTGGAAAAATGAAATTATTGACGGAGTTCTCACACGGTTTGTAAATCCGGAATCCGGTAATATTGAGCCTGCTTTATTTTCTTAACTATAATTTTGGGTAATTTCAATAACGCCATACACCACCCTTGAGCCATACAAAAATCCCCTTTAACCATCTCTTGAAGAATACGTATCGGCGTCCAGAATACGTGTTCAAAGAGAATCTTAAAATCGGTACAATTTTTCCAGATAAATATAAATTGGTTCCTGAAAGCTATTCGTTTAACATCTTTTTTTGAGAATGTCTTTTTAATATTTCCTTCCTCATGAAAATGATCCACCTGACTCTTAGGCTCGAAAATAGTTTTCCATCCTGCTTTCCTAGCTCTATATGATAAATCGATATCTTCCCAGTAGAATGGGTTATAAAGTGTATCCATACCCCCTAATGTATTCCACATAGACCGACGGAATGCGCCGCTTCCTCCTGAAACCCATGCTGTATCATTCCTATCGACTTCTCCCCTGGAATGAATAAAATACCCTTTTTTCCAATGAGCAACTCCCCTCCCACGTAACACTATTCCATCAACCTCATGACTAACGTCCAAACACCCGACAGCAAAAACAGAAGCGTCACTAAAATGTTGAAGAAGTGGAATAAGGAAATCCTTTTTTGGAGCTACATCGGTATTAAGAAGGACAACAATATCGGCCGTAGACCTCGCTACTCCAGCGTTTACGGTTCCAGCAAATCCATCCCTCTTCTCTTTTTCGACGATAACTACCTGAGGGAATGTTTGACGGAGAAATGATACCGAATTGTCTGACGAATGATCATCTACAACAATTATTTGCGCTTCCGGAGCGGCCTCAATAACATGTGGTAAATGTTTTTGTAATAACTGTTGCCCGTTCCAGTTTGGAATAATAATCGATACGGAATTTTGCATACGAATATTTTATTTATATTGTACAGTAATTTCATGCGTCCCTTGTGGGACAACTACACCCATAAATAAATAATTCACTCGCTGTACTTCAGCTTTTTTCCCATCTATCTTCACGCTCCAATGCGGATCCATCATGTTACCGATCACAAGCAAGCGTGAGAATGAGGCCGCAACATTTATATTCATACTATCTGAAGCATATGAACTAATTACTACACTTTCATTGGTACTCAATTCACCTGATACAACATCCAATGGGGATTCTACGACTGCAGTTTTTCCTGGCTGGAAAGACGCATCAAAAAGCGACTGCATTACCTCAGTTTTAGTTAGTTTTATAACGACATTGTCAGCTATATACACCCTTGGCATAACTGTCACAAGCTTATAGAGTCTAGTTGTACCCTCTTGAGCCAGTTTCTTAACATACGGTTCTTCAATATCTTCCATTGAAAGGACAAATTTAATATTTAAGAGCGATAACAATGGAGAGCCAATATTTTTTGGAGCGATAATCCGTTCAAGACCAAACGGAGGATTTATATTTGGTTCTCCCCGCTCCATTGCCGCAATATACTCTTCATACCGCGTTGAATGAATGGGGTCATATCCAGCAATGGATTCAATATTGTAATAGCTCAGGACATTTGGAGGCGTTAACCGATCATCTGTTGCGACAACGCGAAATGGTTTAGTTTGTTGAGTTAACAAGGAAAGAACCTCAGTTTCAGGATAAAAATACGTTGGATCAGTAAACGGAGTGAATTTCCATCCAAACCGGAATAAGTCAAATAGAATAATACCCAAAAAAAGTACCGGAACAATAAAAGTTCTAAAAATATTCATTTTAAAAATCGGAAGCAGTAAAAGTGATACACCACACACACCAGCATAAAGAAGGGTTGGTAATATAATATTCCTTCCTACAATTGACACTTGTTCAGAAGGGATTCCGAATTGAACAGGAAATTTTACCCCCACCCAAAGAAAGACAATGAAAAGTCCAACTAACAATAGAGAAATAGTGTATTGTTTTTTCATCTCTCCCTTGATGAGAGAGGACAACCCATATGCCGACAAGACCGAAGCAGATAAACATACGACAGCAAGTAATCGAGTTGGCTGCAAAGTTGATACAATAGGAATATGCCAAATATAAGGAAGTCTGCTGATTGGCCCGTCTACAGCAAAAAGCAGGGAAACAACGATTGAAACGACCCAAATAATAGTTTTTTTTGATATCCCTGCTATACAAAAAATTAGTCCTGCTATACCAATGTAACCTACCATTTCGCCATAATTCCATACCCCCCAATAATTAAGAGTTGCCGGGTTTCCATAATAATCAGGAGCAACAAATTGGATAAGGTGTTTAAAAGGAATAAAAAATCCTTCTACATTCCAAAGAGCTCCCGTCAATCGTGAAGTTTGTGGAAACCATTGAATCATACGAATCCAAACAGGAGCAGTGAGAGTAAGAACAAGAAGAGGAAGAATTATGTGCATCCATTTCATGGGTAGCATCTTTTTATTCTTGAAATTCCATAAAAAATACACTCCCACCAAAATCATTCCATACATAAACACCTGCAAGTGTCCAGCAAAAAAGGAAGACGCAATTGATAATACTGTTACACTCCTCCACAACCATATTTTCTCTCTCCCATCATGGATTTTTTCAATAGACATAAGTATGAGGGGAATCCATAATAACGTGGAAAGCATTGTTCCCCATGTAAGCCAGGCAATCGAAAAGCCTGAGAATGCAAAAACAATGCCGCCAAATATCGAGGGAATGTACTCTAGTTTTTTATGCCGAAGGTATGAATACATAAAAATAACTGCAAGAAGTGTTTGACTTATGATAAGTACTGTCCAAGCAATTTGAAACGGAAGAAACAGAAAAAATATATTTAAAAAATAAAGTGCACCTGACTGAATATTTCCCAAAAGTGGAGTTCCAGAGAATGTTGTCGCGTCCCACAACGGCAACCGCCAGTTTTGAAACGCATCAATTACTTGTTTCCTATAGGGAATCTGCTGTCGAATTGGATCTGTGATAAGAAAATTCTTAAACGGTACTCCATTTTGAAATGTATGGGAATACGCATCCCTCCAAGGGTGGTACATGCCAACAAGCGTATCCGTGGGAATGGGAAGTTTTCCTTTTAAAAAGGTATCTTTAAAAAACGACAACGAAATACAAACCAATAATAACCCGAGGAGAATATTTACCAATTTACTCTTCATAACTATTAAAAATAATTATCCGCAAATACGTACTAAGAGCTCGTCAAACGCTTTTGTAAATACACTTACAGAGAATTTTTTCGTATCAAGCATCATTTGTCTCTGCAACTCCTTCTGCAATTTACTATCTTTCTGAATTTCATCAGTTTTAGCCAGTAATGATTGGATAGAGTCCCACAGATATCCGTTCTTGCCATCCTGAATAATTTCTTTTTGACCTCCTGCGGCATACACCAGAGGAATTGTGCCGGATGCCATTGCCTCGACTGTAGAAATTCCAAAGTGTTCCATATTCTGCGGATTCGTTTCTCCGTATCCGGCAGCGTGCCAATAAAAAGTGGATGTGTTAAATAACCGCACGAGCTCGGTAAACGGACAATTAACAGCAAACTCTATAGGAAATCCTTTTGCATCTTTTTTCAATCCATTCGTAAATTCACAATCTCCTTCTAACATGCTTCCAGCCAAAATAAGAGAATAATCTTTCAATAACCCTTTGGAACAGCCTTGTTTAAACGCTTCAATAAGGACATTTTGTTTCTTTGCATTCTCATGGCTCGTAAACCTTCCAACAGAAAGAATCTGTTTTTTCTTTTTCCCAGGAGAAAATTTCTCAACATCCACCGGAGGGTAAATGACTATCGCATCTTTTCCAACTGAAACGTCAATATTGTCTTTTGTAAACACAGAATTACAGACAATTGACTGATAATGTAAACGCTTCCGCAAAGGAAAAACAATCCTCGTAAATGGAACCTGGAAGTGTAGGATATTATGCTTTGCAAACGTTACAGGAATGCTTCCGTCAGAGAGGATGAATATGAGGTCATATTGAGACGTTACAATACTTTTTTTCAGGAGTGATTGACCAAAAACATTCTGCTTTACTTTAACGCGTGATAAATCCAATTGGAAATGCTTTTCTGAAGTACGCGTGATAGTCTCATCATCCCAAAAAAGGGAAACCTCATGTGTTTTTGACCAGTGAGATGCAAGCGTCAACATGTACCGCTCCCCCCCACCGTAACTATCCAAGTACGGACTGAAAAAACCTATATTCATACGTCTTTCTTCCTTTTAATTATAAAAAATAGTACTACCGTAAGAACAAGAATAGATCCAACAGATACAATTATCCCATAAATATACTCCTTTGGCTGATAAACATACTCTATCGTGTGTTCACCTGCTGATAGACTTACAGCGCGGAAAGTAAAATCAGCGCGTAACACCTCTTCTTTCTTCTTATCAACATATACTTGCCACCCATCATCATACACATCTGATAAGAACAAGAGTTTAGGAACTGAAGAAACCGTTCTTATCTGAATATAATTAGGCGTATACTTATCAATTACAGCTGCTCCTTCTCCCTGTTGTGGTTCAATAAATGGTTCTTTCTCTATGACTATCGTTTCCTGTAAATCAAATGACTGATCAAAGAGAGTCTTTAATATATCCTGGTCTTCAGTATTAACGACAAATGAAGACGCTAAAAACGTTCTTGGAAGCGCTTGTTTATACTCAAAAACTTCATAATATGCGTCTTTAAATATTGAAACCATGTTTTCTTCATATTCCCAGAAAGGAAATGCCCAGATATTCCTCCCATCGCTTATCCGGTGCACTATATACTTCACACCTAAAAGCTGGAGGATTTTATCTTTATAAATCCCATGTTTATCAAAACTCACCAAAGACCTCTCTGCATCTTTTAAAACTCCGTCTGATGAGGAAGCGATTAACTGTCCGTATCGTCTTTTATACATCGCATCATACCCTTCAATGAGAGGAATCGAGAACATCGATCCGACTTCATTCCCAATTCCTCCAAAGACTCGATTGATTGAACCTTTTTCTTTTAAAAACGTAAGTACTTCTATATTCGGATACACATACTCTCGTTCATCAAATGGCATCCATTTTGAAGAGAAACGATATGCATCAAATCCAGACAGAGCAATGAGACAAATTGGTAAAAGTATTGTAATTTTTGATAAACGTTTAACAAAGCCTAATCCAAGAATAAAAAGTGTACCTCCAGCAAAGATTGTTGGAAGTATTAAATTCCTTTTTGCAATTATTCTTGCTTCCAACGGAATGACATTCATACATAAAACGATGAGCCACACGAGAATAAAAATGCCGCTTAATATTCCAAGGGTAATAAAAAACGCAGATCTATTATTCCTTTTCCGGTCTTCTAACCAATCACAAAAACCATACCCAGATAATCCAACAAGAGAGAGGCTAGTTAAAATGATAATTCTAGATGCTGCACTCGTTGAAAGAAACGGAATCCTGAGCGAAAAAACTAACGATGAAGCAAAAGTCGGGTATGAGAAAAAAATTGAAACAATGAAAAGCAAAAGAAAAAATATTTTCCCTGCATTCCTTCTTTTTATTAAAGCATATACTGACAATATGAAGGGTACGATACCAACATACCCCAACCACTCCGCATAATGACCAAACCAATCGTTTCTTGTAACTGGATTCCCAAAAAAATCAGGAGCGAGAAATGTCACCAGGTTTTGCCAGGGGATAATCTCTCTTTTCTCAATAAAAATATTCCGCGTAGACTCTCCGAAGGCCTTTAAGGTCAACAAAAGTTGTGGAGCACCAATGAGCACCCCACACACCATAAGTCCGCATACTTTTCCAACTATCGCCCATTTTTTTTCACTCCATCCGATAAATACCGTATACAGGAGTGCGGCAAAGAGAACATACATACTGATTTGGGAATGTCCTGAAGATAATGAACATGCTATCGACAAAGGAATGATGAGAAAATTTAGCCAATGACTTTTTGTACATTCCCTGCGAATTCCAAATAAGAGAAGCGGCAAAAATAAATACGCATACCCAATAGTTCCGTACGCCATCCATGTGACGAGATACCCAGAAAACATATACCCCATCGCACCTATGACAGAAGCCGTGCGTGAACGGAAAATATAATAAAGAAAAATATACATAAATACGCCAGCCAAAAGTGGTTGGAGGAGGATTGATACACTCCAGGCATCAAGAAATGGCAAAACCATAAATAGAGCATTCATTGGCGAAAAGACCCCTGTTTGAAAGTTTCCTGCGTGAGGAGTACCAGCAAAACTATACGGATTCCAAAGAGGTGCCTGACCCAACTTCCACGATTGAATCGTTACGTTTTTCCAAGGATAAATCTGAGATATCACGTCAGGCATCGCATTGTTTTTAACCGGCATTGCGTACTTTGCATTCCATGGGGCAAAAAAAGTAACAAGATACCGTGAAGGGAACGGTACCAATCCTTTCATAAAATACAGAGACGAAAAAAGTAACCAGAGAAGAAGGATGCATCCAAATGGCCATGATTTGATTAACACTCTCTTCATATATTTTTTTGCTGCATTTCCCATAATTTTGCATATGTTAAAAACATGCTAAACGACTGGAAGAGTGCTTCAATAAAACCGGCAGTTCCTGCTTTATACCCTTTCTCAGTTACATATGAAACCCAAAAAGCAGATATCATAACACGCACCAGTCTCCAACCGACAATCGGTGGATGGTGGGCATCAAATCGAAGCTTTGCTTCAACATTTGACCACGTATTCGTTTTCTCCGTCATTTCACTAAGAGTCCTATGTGTTCTATGAATGAGCGGATTTTTCAGCTCTCCTGACTCTCCCAATACTTTTGCCGTTTCGTGGAGTTCCCCGTACCACTCTAGAAGAGCTGATTTTTTAAAGAAACGCTGCATTTTGTCTCTTATTGGCCACTCTGTCCCGAGGTAATAATTTTTGCGGGAGATATAGTAGCAATTAATACCACTCTTGTCTCTAATAATATTCTGTATCTCCTCTTTCAATTCCTTTGGTACCTCCTCATCCGCATCAATATAGAGAATCCATTCTCCCAGCGCATGCATTTTTCCAAGGTTTCTTAGGATTGAAAAATTCTGAGAGAGATTTGATACGACAGTCACTCCAAAATTACGGGCAATTTCCACAGTTTTATCTACTGAACCATTATCAATAAGCAGTATTTCATCAGCAAAAGAAACACTCTTTAAACATCGTTCAATCCTCGGTTCTTCATTTTTTGCAATAATTACTGCCGTCAATTGGTTACTGTTTTTCATATTGTTTCCCTAGTCTCCCTAAAAATGCATCTAGTATCGCTCTTTTCCGGTTTGAGTTCTTACCGAATAATTCTTTCGTCGCTTCTTTAATGAGGGCAAACTTCGTCCTCAGAGACGCGTATCGTAATCCAATAAGAAGCCTGTTTCTTGTTAAATAGTAATCTTGCGTTGGATTACCAGGTTTACCGGTTGATCCTGCGTTCACATGCCATACCACTGATTTTGGAAAATAGAGAGTCTTATACCCCGCTTTTTGAATTCGCATACACCAATCGAGATCTTCTAGGTATAAATAAAATTTTTCATCCAACAATCCCACGCGTTCAATGATTTCTTTTTTGGTCATAAAAGAACATCCAGTGATAAACTGTGTTTCTAATATCGAATTAAATTGACCCCTGTCAACTTCATCCACTCCATAATGAGAGGCTATCATATTCTGCCAATCAATTTGCCCTCCCGCATACCAGATCACTTTTCCTCGCTCATCGTCTTTATATCGTTCTTTATGGTATTCGTGGCCAGGAGCAAAATATATTTTTGACCCAGCTGCGCCAATCTTGCTGTCCTCAAAAGCATCCACAAGCTGCAAAGCATTTTTATCAACTAACGTATCATTGTTTAATAGCCATATATACTCACTCCCTAGATCAAATGCTTTTTGAATTCCTACATTATTTCCACCAGAAAAACCAAGGTTTTCGTTTGAGGAAACAACAGTGACCTCAGGATGTTCTTTTGCAATTGCATCACCGGTTTTATCAGTTGAGCCATTATCCACAACAATGACTTTCACTCTATATCCAAACGTATGCATCTTCTTAAGAGAAGCCAAACAGTTTAACGTATGCCTTTTACTATTCCAGCTGACTATGACAATACCGATTCGTTTCTGCATAGTAGGTGTACTTATTTTCTACAGCCCTAATTTTCTTTTAATCTTATAAAGAAATATTTTGAGAGGAGATGTTGAAGCACGTATATGTGATGAAGTTATCCAATATCTCATGTCACGTCCTTGATGATGTACTTCTTTTGAAAATTGCTCAAGAGAAATTGATTGCTGAGGAAATGCATTATGTTCCCATACTTTTGAAAATACGATAAAAGAATAAAACGCCTGCAATATTGAGAGAACCAGTCCATGCAATCCGTCACGATACCCAAGCTGCAAAAAATATGTCTTGAAAAAGTCCGATAACGGAAATCTGATAGCGTCGTACCAATAAATTGGATACCCTGTATCAATGAGAATTAAAGAATCGCTTGTCGTACAACGCTCTAATTTTGTCAAATACTGTGAAATCGTGTCATAGTTGTAATGTATGTATGGTTCATGAAGATCAGACGTCATCCCATTTATTTCAATATATTCATGAATATTTCTGCATGGGAATTTGCCTTCTGTCCGCTTAAATAAACGCAACTGCTTATCAGGCCACCAGAACCCATTTTCTATCCATTTACCAAAAATGATATTTTTCCGCTTTATCCAATATCCAACTGTAGTATTTTGCTGTCGTTGAATAACTGATTGAATTTCTTTTGCTAAGGAACTTGGAATTTCTTCGTCCGCATCGAGATTGAGTATCCAATCTGATGAAGCTTGAGAAAACCCGTAATTTTTGTTGATATTGAGCATCAACTGATTTTCTCTTGTATAAACATTCTTTGTAAATTTTAGAGCAACATCTTTTGTTTTATCTGTTGAAGAGTTGTCGACAACATGGATTTCCTGAGCAATATCCTTTATTGAAGTCAGACATCGAGCGAGCGTTTTCTCCTCGTTATACGCCGACACAACTACAGCAAGTGTTTGTTTTTTCATACGTCCTCTTTTTTCCCGATTGATATAATCTCACGGATTTTATCTTTTGAAGCGACAATAACTATGCCTGAATACAGTATAACACCGAGAATTCCAACGATCAGAAGCTGTATGATGTTATATGGATTTGACCCACGAAAATACGCGTACAACAGTGCTTGAAATATTCCAGCTATAGCTGGAATTGAAATGTTTTTGAAAAATGAAAATGGGGCATACCGTTTCATGACGAAGACTACAGCAACAACTGAAAGAGATAATGTAAGGAGTGCAAGAGGCACACCATTGTATCCAAAAAAGTGAACGAACAGTATTGTTAAAACCCACGTTGCTGCCGTCCAAAAGACCATAAATCCAAGAGTAATTTTAATTTTCCCGATAGCGTTTAGGGCGTTAGTCAATGGTGTTGAAAAAGCTGCCAGAAGCGATGATACAACAAAACAATAAAATGCAAAAAGTGCCGGTTCCCATTTAACGTATTTTGGGATAAGCGTGACAGCAGGCTCTATAAAAAATAAAAGCCCTACAGAAATCGGTATAATTGTTGAAGCTAACCCAAACATAGTTTTATCTATTGCCTTTCCAATCAATTCTTTTGAATGCTGTAATCGGGAAAAGGCAGGGAATGTCACACGAATGACACTGTCCATAATAAGCCGGAGCGGTACTTCAGCCCACTTTTTTGCCCATCCAATATATCCTACTTCCGTAAATGTAAGGATTTTACCTAAGAATACGGTCATCAAATCATCTTTGAGTAAAGAGAGTAATGAATTGGTTTGAAACGGTATTCCGAATTTAAGTAGTCTTTTTGCTACATCCTTATCGACACTGAACGCTATCCTCCACGGCTGAATAATATATATCACGATAATTCCAACTATTGCCCGGGCAAGGACAGCAATAGTAAAACTCATGAGCCCCATTCCCTTCCATGCAAAAAAGACTGCTGATCCATAAAACGCGAGAGTTTCAGCAATCTGCGGTATGACGAGCTTATCAAACTCAAGCCTTCTTTCGAGTAGCACAGACGGAATGGTTTTGAGAGACGATATGAAAAAAGCAAACGTGAGAGCCCGTAAAAGCCATACACCGCTTTCATCCAATCGGTAAAATTGCCCGATATACGGGGCAACGATAAACATCACAATGCATAATGCTACAACGAGTATCTGTTGAATGGTAAATGTTGTAGAAAGATCACGCTCAGTCAAAGACTCCTTTTTCTGAATAAGGGCAGCTGCTAAACCCACATCTGAAAAATATGAAAGAAAAGATACAAGAGCAGTCACGACAAAAAATACCCCAAACGCTGACGGAGAGAGAAGAATGGTCAGTAAAAATGTAGCCCCAAAAGCGATAATCTGGAGAAGAAATGTCCTTCCGGTTAACGCAGCGATTCCCCGTAATGATTTTTTCTTAATAGCAGCGATATCAATTTCTTCCATAAAGATGCGTTATACGTGTCTTAAATTCCGCCATGGTTTTGTCATAAATAAACGTTTTAATCCCAAAAGATCACCCTGAGCAGTTTTCATGACACGGACCGTCGATCCTGGGTTATCTATCCACCGGACCGGTTCTTCATAAATCCTATACCCTGCTTTTTCAGCAACAATTAAAAGTTCTGAGTCAAAAAACCATCCGTTATCCTGTATATGTGGGATAACTTCATTGACAACATTTCTTGTTACCGCCTTAAAACCGCATTGAGCATCAGAAAATCTGACGAAAAAGAATAACTTGATAAGGGTAATATATCCTTTCGATGTCAAATTCCGTAGAGCACTTCTTCCATAGACATGAGAATTTCTCGCATTCCTTGTCCCGATTGCAATATCGTACCCTCGAAGAAGAGAGCGAATGAGGGGTGGAAAATGAACTAAATCTGTCGATAAGTCCACATCCATATATGAAACGATATCGGAGTGGGATTTCTGCCATGCAAACTTCACAGCCCTCCCTCTCCCTTTTTGTGTCAAATGAACAAATGATATTTTCGGATAGATTTGAGCGAGAGATTTGGCAATAGATAATGTTTTATCGGTAGAAGCGTTGTCAGCAACAATGATATCCCATGAAAAGTCCGTCAAATTTGTTTCAAGGAAATTCATCAATTTAATGACGTGATCCTTCAACTCTTCTTCCTCATTGTACACTGGAATAACAACGCTAACTGTTGGTTTTTTTGGCATAGAGTACTCCTATCGATATTAAGGTAATTAAAGATAAAACGTTTGCAACGGTTTGTATTACCGTATTTTGATATCGGATTTCAATCTCTGACGTCCCTTCCAATACCGAAAGTATTGGCGTTCCTTCTTTCAACTCAGGTTTGACAAGTTTATCATTAATCGAATATCTCCACCATGGATAATATGCCATGTTTAATTTCATTTCATTTACCCCGTCTGAATGTATTTCATATAACCCATATGTTTCAGTTTCCTTTGATGAGATGACGCGGATATGTTCGTCTTCCCCAATCCTCCTCGTTTTTGTATCTGAAAGTGACGTGGGAATATAAATGCCGTTTGGAAGATACTCATTGGAAACATTTGAAGCACGAAACCGAATGTCTTCCAGCGATTCCGCCGCTTCAAGTGACAATGGATAAATATAGTCAGGCTTAAAAAGACCAATATTTAATGTAATTAAAGCGATACAAATGCTTAACGCAACGATAAATTTAAGTATTACAGGAAGCCGTATAAGTACATAGGGAATGATAAGAGCCATTCCAATACCGGTTACCCCTAATAACCTCCAAGGGTATTGGACAAAGGAAGAAATCGGGACAATTTTCCAAATAAATGCAGATACAGGTAACACCATAAATACTGAAGCGCTTGTTATAAACAGTCCCACAATCATTGCTTTCTTGTTTTTGCCAGTTTTATGAATAAAAATAAAAACAACAGTAGATAATAGAGCCAATAGAATATGGAGTTTCCCTAATTTAAATGAAAGCCCATCTAAACACCCAACTGTAGAACCTCCAAATCCCCACAATGAATTCCATAACTGCGGTAAACACACAAAATGATCATAGAGATTTGCGCTTGGTCCAATAACAGAAAAAACATTGGTATATTTCATTTCCAGGAGAGCCGGAAGCCAAAAAAATGCAGTTAAATCAAGTGATAAAAGAACAATACCGATGTGACAAATAAATATATCCCGATCAAAATTTTTCCGTATCAGTCGATAAATCCAATACAGAAGAAGAACAGATGCTAGAAACCCTATAACCAGATACGCATATACCGTGTGAGACAAAATAACACCGCTTAAACCAATAATCCCTATAAGTACTCCTTTTGTGCGGGTCGATTGTTTATGAACAAGAAAAAATCCTAAAAGAATAAATGGAATAAAAGAAACTGCCCATAATTCTCCTATTGCACCTCGAACAAATAATTGTACGGCGCGGTATGGGAAGAAAGTAAACGCTGTAGCTCCTACTATCCCTGAAAGCGTACCGAATAGTCGAGAAACTAATAAATATACACCAAATACACCTATCACTATCCCCACTCCTATCATTATTTTCGTTGCTATGAGGGATGGAATTCCTAATGCATACAAGCTGCCGCCGAAATAATACGGCAAGGGTCCATAAAAATTAAAAAGCGGATACCCATACCCATACCCTAATTCAGAGACGGTCCGCACCGGGAATTGCCCATGAGACAATGCTTTACCCATGACTAGGACTCTAGCTATTTGAGCGTCATCGTGCATCGGAAAATATCCCGGAGTAAAAAGGGAGTGAAGCGATAGGTAGCTAAAAACAACTAGCACAATAACTAATCCGATCTTTTTTATCATACGGATTTCTTATTTTTACTCTTCTTACGTATAACAACCATGCGAATAATAATTCCCAAATATGCCATAATACCCAAAAAAGAAATGCAGTCAGCCAAAAACCGGAAAACCGTTTCCCGAAATTCGAGATGAAGCTCATGTTCTCCTTGAGGAATGAAAATCCGCATGAGTCCATGAGGATTTGTATAGAGAATTTCTGTAGGTCTACCATCTATCGCACATCCCCAACCAGGATAATAGAGAGTATTTATCTGGAGAATACTATCTTCATGAGCTATAACATGAGCAGTGATTTTTCTTGTGGACTCATACGTAATGATGAATTCTCCGTTTCCTTTAAACCATTCCAATTTATTGTTCGCTCGTATTTTTGGTATTTTCTCTACCCACGTAGGCATATATTCGTCTGAGACTGTAGTGGTGGCTTCATTTGTCGTATAAAATCCTTCAGGTTGGATAGTTATGCGGGTCGCATTTATCCTTTGGAAGGCAAAATACCCAAGGTATGCTATCCCAAGACAAAAAAATACTTTTTTAAAAAATCCTCTTTCTATGTGACTGACCATATATGCAATAAGCCAAACTCCAGCAATAGAAAATATACTTAAAAAGCGGTATGGGAATTGAACGAATGTCACTAAAGTTGGCATTTTCCAAAAAATGAATGATAAAGCTGAAGCAAAAAATAATGAACCTAAAAAGAGAATGGTAAAAAACTTTTTTTCCTTTTCATACCGCAATGGGGATTTAAATACTGCATAAACACAAGCAACACAAAGAGGCAGTGACCAAAGAATCAAGAGGTGACTTACCGGAAAATAGTGGAATGGATTTGAAATGACCGCCTGGTTAAACGCGACCATTGAGCGCTCTCCGAGAGCCGGAAGCCAAAAAAACGCTGACATAAGAAACCCAAGAACCAAAAACCCTATCATGACCCACGCTTTCCGGATAATACAATACGCTAACAGTATGGCCATATAGAATAAAGCTAGGGTGTTGTGACTAATAAGAAGGAACGCTATAGAAGGAGCAAGGAATATCTTCCTTTTGTTCTCAATGCAATACAGTGAAAAAAGAAATGCAGATGTTGCGACCAATTCCCCTACCGATCCACGTACATATATGTCATACAAAAAATAAGGACTTAAAAGAAATGTGAGAGCCCCTAATGCTGCATCCCAAACATTCGGGAAAAATTTCCTAAGCCAAAAAAAGACTGATACTGCTCCTATTCCATAAGAACCGATCAAGATAATTTTTACTGTATCTGGAAAAGAAAAACCAAGAAGATGAATAATTGATCCAACGTACATAAACCCGGGGTAAAGAAAATTTGCAACAGGATACCCGAAGTTCTGATTCAACCTCCCTAAAAACCGAACTGGAAACTGACCATCAGCAAAAGATTGATAAAATGCCGAAAGGCGGATAACCATCCACTCTCCGTCGTCTGTTGCAATAAAACCTGGTTTTAAGAACGGAAGAAAAACGAAAAATGCTGTTAAACACCCTATAAATGATAAAAGAATGATGGGAATGAGTTTTTGTTGCTTCATAATGCGTATGTCAAGCATTACTGAGAAGTCAGTTTATAAAGACGCATGTGTTGTGTTTTGTTATTCCCTTTCTGATACTCCCCAATTTTATCCATACTCCAGTTCGGAGGAAACTGTGTTTGGTTCATCACAAAATACGTCGGACCTTTGGAAGCCGCAACTTTCACTGCCTCTGGAGTCTCAAGAGAAAGAGGCCAAAGACCAACAATGGTAATATTTGGATTGTCGACAAGATAAATTTCCAAAGCGTAAGGTAAAAGCCCAAATGTACCTTCGGTGAATACCGTCATTTTCTCTGTTTCTGCTTTTTGAGACAAATATGAAACAATTTCTTTTACTCCCCAACCAGAAGGCCAATCATTAATATACTGACCTCTGTCTGACGTTGTGACTGGAGCATTTTTAATATCGAAAAGTATTCCGTATGAAACCCTGAAACTCGGTATAAACAGAAGTACTGTTATACAAAGAGCAAGTATTATGGATCGTTTTTTTATGAATTGGAATATCCAATACAGAGAAAAAGCACATAGACAAAGAAGCGGCATTGTCATGAAAAAAATATACCGTGGATATAAAACCCTGCCAAATACTGCTAATCCAACAAATGGGATAACCCAATATAAGAAGCAAAGAACTTTCTCTTTCCACGATTTGAGACCAATCCCAAGAGAAAGAATAGCTACTCCACATAAAGGCCACGTCAGATACGACACTAACCAATCAAACATCCCATGAAGATTTCCCATGAGAAATACTGTTGGATGCTGTATCCATTCCTTAAATGGGTAAACAAATATTGCATCCTTTTGACTCACAATATATAGATATGGAGACAACCGGAGAATACTATAGAGAATTTGCGAGATAACCGCTGAAATTACCATGAAACCCACGAGTCTGAGGATTCGTTGCATCCTCTCTTTCTTCTTCCAGTCAAACAGTATCACGGAAAGCGGAAGAAGGTATAACGAAAAAAAACCGGTTGTCTTATTCAGCATACCCAAGCCTAAAGAAATACCCAAAAGGAGTGCATAATCCAAACGGACGTATCGGACAAGACACACTGATAAATACGTACTCCAAATAAATAACGTCGCGACCAATGAGTCATAAAGGGCCATCCTGTCGTACATGAGCGCAAATGGATATATAACATATAATGCGCTCGTTATAACTCCAATCCGTCTACTCTTAAACAATTCGCTTCCCAAAAAATAAAGCCCTATAAGAGAAAATAACCCAGATATAACTGACGTCAATCTTCCAGCGAGAAGCGGCTCTTTAACAACTCTAATAAAAATCATCATGAGCCAGGTAAAAAGAGGCTGTTTGCCGTCTGTAAGGGATATAAACCGCCAATTAGCATCCTGCTCTCCAATTTGCGCCCATCTGACGTAAATAGCTTCATCTGTAAAAATTGGCAACTCCAGGATGTGAAACACCCGTAAACAGACGTAAATTACGGCTAAAAACAGAAGCCACAACAGAGGGCTTTTCCACACATTTTGAAACGATTTCAGTTTATTCATGTGCCTGTCTAATTATACTAAATTATAGGGAGAAAGGACAAACCAACCGTCTGGAGGCATTTATCTACCCTTTTTGTGACTTATCGCATAGGAAACCCCATAAAACATGAGGGAAACGGCAAAAGAGACGACGAATGACCAAAGGATATACGTCGGAACCGGTTCGTTCCAATGGCCAAAGTATAAAAATGGAGCGTAACGGAGCAGTAGTCCCAGGGATGAGCCAAAAACAAGATACCGTAATACTTTTGATTCTGGGATAAGCGATACCAAGGGTATAAACCATATAAAATACCATGGTAGTATTTCCCGTTTCGTATAAACGATCATCACGACAAGCCCTACTGCCATAGAGATAAAAAGGAGTAATTTTTTTTGAAAATTACTGACTATCCCCGGAAGGAGAAACAGCGTCATCCATTTCGTGGAAACCGAAAGACAGTAAAAAAGAAATCCGAGTACTCTCTTTTTCATCCCGTACAAAGCTAGGCCAATAAATAAAAACGCCATCATCACAATGTCATTGTGTCCGCTCACGAGCGTTTCAATGATAATGAGTGGATTACATGCATAAAGCACCATCCCCATACCAATGTGTTCCTCTTTGTTATCAGACCGAAGGATTTTTGGTATGCAATAGAGAACTGTGAGAAACGCTAAAGCCATGAGTATTTTAAAGTTCCACATGATAAAGAGGAAATATCCAAATCCAAAAAGATATGGAACAAGAGACATGATAAGCCACACAGGAGAATAGATGCTTGATATGTGCGTCCAATGGAGAAATGAAAGCCACGGTTCAACTCCTGTAAACTGAAGAGGAATAACTTCATACGGAATCTTGTGGTAGACAAGAATTGTTTTTGCATCAAACATATAGTTAAAAAGGTCATAGGAAAACGCAGGATACGAAAACATCACTATCCCGGTAAATGGAAGAATAATTGACCAAATATCACGTTTATTAATAAACCCTCGTTTTGCCTCGTATAAACTCACCCCATATAACAAAAATAAAACAACAAGAAGAACAAGATACAATACAGTTGAAAGTGGACGCAGGAAATACCCTACATGTTGAAGCGATGTCTGAATGGTTTGAGCAACAGATTGTTGAGTTAAGGTCAACCCGAGATCAACCTGGGTATAGGAATATACAAGAAGAAAACACGCTAAAAGCGTATATGCAACACGAAGAAACAGAATAAAATTACGATTAGACGCCATACATTCCCCGAAGTGCATTCATCCTGATTATCACGATATCCCAAAAACCCTGCCATGAATCTTTAATGGGGTTTACGCGTCTGGTCTCGACATAATGCCATTCCACCGGCACTTCAGCGATTTTATACCCTAGGCGTTTTGCTAAATAGAGTACTTCGATATCAAATCCCGCTGTCACCATCGAACCTGACACCGTTGCGTTTCGGCCATACAGCTTTAATTTATGGAAAATTGCTTTAGCAACATGATTTCGAAATGCTTTAAACCCGCATTGGGTGTCAGTAATGCCCCGTAATCCTAAGATTAAGGTCCTTAACATCATAAAACCTTTTGCCATGAAACGCCGTAATATTGGTGCCCCTTCTCTTTTATCAGACCGTGAGCCTATGACAACATCAAACCCGCTATCAAACTTCGGAAGGAGTTTTTCGATTTCTTTAAGTGGTGTTGCCTGGTCTAAATCGGAAAAAAGGACAATAGATCCGTTTGCTTTGAGCATTCCAGCTATCACCGTTGCTGCTTTGCCCTGATGCGGATTATTGAGAAGTCTAAAACGTTTATCCTCACCGACAAACTCCTCTATCAGGTATTTTGTTCCGTCAGATGACCCGTCATCTACAATGAGCACCTCCCATTCATAGGTTTGAGAATTTAAATACCGCAGCACTTTATCTAATGCTCCTAAACGAATGTTTGTTTCCTCGTTGTATGCTGGAATGACAACAGATAAAAAAGGTTGTTTCATGAGTTCTCTTTATAATGACGCAACTTAAATATTTTTACAACCGAAACATCCCACACACCTTCAATCTCTGCTCGTCCAAATCCGGCAACTTCCCACAATGAATCCCCCAAAGGTTGGCAAAAGATATCTTCGCAGACAATAATGAGTTGGTCTGTGACTGACGTTCTCTCTGGATCTATCTGGAAATTTTCTATCGTCACCGGAGATTTACCCCATAATTCCAGGAAGTAACGGTATGCATGATCTGAATTTCCACCTGAAATTAACGCAAAGTTATACGGTTTCCCGTCTGTTTTTGAAAGTACTTCTTCAGCGATAAGCTTCACCTGCCCGCGCTGATTGTTTGGCTCAAATTTAAACGGTCTTCCTTCCCAGTTAAATATTAAAAGGCTAATAAACACAACAACAGCTATTATTTTACCGATAATTTTCCAAGACCATAATGCATAAATCGCTAGAGCTGTCATTAAAAACGGCACTGCATAAAATATCCCGAAGTAATAATCATAGATATTTTTCCTGTATATTCCAAAACAAAAAAGCGGAACGACTAACCAGATAATAAGAAGCTTTATTGCATCAGAGAAACGATTGACATTCTTGTTTTCCGGAAAGACTTTCGTAATTATATTTTTCTTCAAAGCAAATATACCAACTGCTATTCCTGAGGTGACAGACAAGATGAGTTGGGCTAAAGTCCACAGTGTTTTTTCGACTTTCGGAAGATTTCCGAGAGTTCCAGATTCAGGGATGCGTAATAGTAACCGGCCAAAAAGTCTTCCGTACACATCTTTAATATGCGGCCAGAATTCACCAAACACCAATCCCGTATCTTTTCCTGTAAAGATAAACGAAAGAATGTTTCTGGAATTGGAAAACGCGTGACGAACTTCAAAAGCTAAAAAAGGAGAAAATCCTATGAGAAATCCTAAAAATAGCATGATATATGCTTTTATATGCTTTCGATAATTCCTCTCAAGGATCATCCAGATACCAATTCCCAAGCAAAGAAAGAGGAAAGTGTAATGCAATTGAAGTCCGATCCCTATGCAAATTCCAGCAAAAAACAATGACCACATTTTCTGTTCTTCTTTATATTTCCATAAAAGATACATCGAAAGGAGAGAGAAAAATGGAACGATATTCGGATTCCATGATGACCTGGAATACGCAATGATTAATGGGGAAACCGCATAGAGGGATGCAGCAATAAGTCCGACACTTTTGGAAAACCATTTCCATCCCACAAAAAAAACGAGATATATTGTGGCAATTCCAAATAAAGCGACCATGATCGCTGGTCCCACCGGATCAAATTGAAATAGCCACAGAAATGGCACCATAAAATAGTAATATATTGGCCCCATGAAAAAACCGCCAACTGAAGCTGTTGGGCCTAATAACGTCCACTTCCCGTCTACAATCATACGTTTCACAACCAAGACATCTCTCCCTTCATCTCCCAAAAAAGTCATATAGAGAGAAATATCATGAAGCCGTAGATACGCACCAATCCCAAGAATAATGAGAAGAAGAGCCCACGGAATAAACTTTACAATACGATTTATCGGTTTGACCATATAATATTTAGACTTTTTCTTTTTTCCAGATGACGAGAGAGTACATCATATAGTTCCATATGAGGCCTATGCCTACTCCCAAAATATATGAAGGAAAATACCATTGGAGTCCAAAAATGAGAGTCCCCAGATACACCGTGCCCGACTGAAGTCCAAGAGCACCAAGTGAGGTAAGGTTAAACTGAATAAATTTTAAAAACACATTGTTCCCTTTTATTTTCCGTTCATGGAACGTCCACTGGTTATTGAGAATAAAGTTGGAAATGATCGCCATTTCAGCTCCAAGAGCACTTGACAGTGCCGGATGTAAACCAAGGCGAACCAACAGAAGAAGAACGACAGTATTAATAATAAATCCTATGGTGCCTACAACAGCAAACTTGCCAAATGTCCCTTGTATGATACTTTGCGTAAATACATAGGACAAAACATTTCTGATATATTCGGATGGCGCTATCTTTGAATGTCCATACATGCGATCGGTAAACTGTATCGGTACCTCAGCTACACGCGCTCCATTTTTCATTGCTTTATGGAGAAAAGCGATTTGAAATACATACCCTGAGTACGCTTGCATTTCCATTTTTGCTTTTTCATAGAATTTCTTCTTATATGCTCTGTATCCACCAGTCCAATCATGGACATGTGTATACCCCAAACCAAAACGAACAACAGCGTTTCCAACAACGCTGAATAGTTTCCTATGAAGTCCCCAGTTCTCCGGTATTGAACCTTGAGGAATGTATCTACTGCCAACAACAAAATCAGCTCCCTCATCGATTTTTTTCAAAAACTCCGGAATGTGTTTAGGATCATGGGACAAATCAGCATCCATCTGAACGACGACATCGGCGTGCATTTTTTCTACTGCATGCGTCATACCCCGAAGTAATGCTTTCCCTAAACCTTCCTTTTTTCCAGTAATAATGGAAACATTCTCATGGGACTTTTGATATTCTTCGACTACCTTTTTTGTTCCATCCGGAGACGTATCGTCTACAACAAGAAAAGATACTCTATGAGTTTTAACTTCTTTCACCGACTCCTGAAGCGCTTTAAGAAGCGTAAGAATATTTTCCCGTTCATTATATGTGGGCACGATGACTACGACATTCATACCTTTATACCCGTTCTCGCCAATAATTGAGAAGATCTTCCATGGTTTTCTCAAAAGGTATGAGTGGTTTCCATCCGGTTTTCCCAACAAATTTCGTATTATCTCCGATTAAAACCGGCACTTCCGAGGGACGCATTCGTGCAGGATCTTCTTCAATCTTTACCTTTGCTTTGGAAAATGACAAAAGCATGTTAAGCATGTCCTTGATTTTGACAGCTTTTCCGACACAAATATTATAAACTTCTCCCGGATCACACTTTTCAATAGCAAGGATATATGCTTTCACCATATCCCGGACATCGGTCCAATCCCGTTCAGATTCAAGATTACCAACCCGTATAATCGGATCCTGTTTGCCTTTTTCAATAAGAGCAATTTGTTTTGCAAAATTACTCGTGACAAATGTCTCACCGCGTCTTGGACCGGTGTGATTAAAACCTCTTGTTCGTATGATTTTCATTCCGTAAGAACAAAAATACTGATATCCCAAAAAATCCATAGCAAGTTTGGATACGGCGTACGGGCTTTGCGGACGAAGCGGGTTTGTCTCTTTAATTGGTACCTCATCGGGATGCACAAGTCCATACTCTTCTGACGAACACGCTATCTGGATAACTGAATCTATTTTTGCTTGCCTGACTGCTTCAAAAAGATTGGCAGAACCGATAATATTGACTTCCAAGGTCACTGACGGAGATACCCATGAAGTCGGCACAAAGGACTGAGCTGCAAGATGAAAAATATAATCAGGCTTAATTCTGGTAATTGTCCCATAGAGGCTATGGGAATCCAGTAAATCAGCGTCTTCCAAATGGAGTTGATTTTTTATTGATTCAATGTGATCTGTTTTTGAACGCGGACGGCAAAGTCCGTAGACTTCATAACCTTCTTTTAAAAGTAATTCCGCTAAATGACTACCGACAAAACCAGCTATTCCAGTAATTAGAGCTTTCTTTTTTGCCATACACCTATCTCCTCGTTAGTTTTATTGACACTACTAATAATGAATATATTATACCTATTCTTTTCCTAATTGGCTATCACATTCTTCCCACACCGTAATACACAAACCCAAGATCTTTGACTTTCTCCGGATCATAAATATTCCGCCCATCAAAGAGTACCCGATTTTTGAGCTCTTTGGCAAGTTTGACTAGGTCTATTTGCCTAAATTCATTCCACTCCGTAAGAACGACGACAGCATCTGCCCCGTGTGCAGCTTTATATGCAGATGTTTCATATACGACACCTTTTGGTAACACCTTTTTTCCATTTTCAATCGCTTCAGGATCGTAAGCAACAACGGTAGCTCCTTTTTCAAGAAGATTGGTAATGATGTTTATGGACGGAGCTTCCCGCATATCATCGGTGTTTGGCTTAAACGAAAGACCAAGAACTGTGATTTTAATGCCTTTGAGTGTTCCGAAGTGTTTCAGAATTTTATCGGAAAACCTTTTCTGTGCGTCTTTATTTATCTCATCGACAGCCTGAAGGAGTGTAAATTCATACCCATAACTTCTGGCTATAGCAATAAGTGCTTTTACGTCTTTTGGAAAACAGCTTCCGCCATACCCCACACCCGGATACAAAAAACTTCTCCCGATGCGGCGGTCTAAACCTACCCCTTCCAACACTTTTTCAACGTCAGCGCCGACTTTCTCCGAAAGAAATGCGATCGCATTAGCAAAAGAAATCTTTACTGAAAGCATGGAATTTGAGGCGTATTTAATGAGCTCAGCAGTTTCCACATTACACAGTACCGTTTTCCCATCAATCGACTTATGGAATTCTGTAAGGATTGTTGCAGCACGATCAGATGTAGTTCCGATAACAACCCTATCAGGATGAAGCGTGTCAGAAATTGCAGATCCTTCCCGCAAAAACTCCGGAACTGAGGCGATAGCAAAAGATGATCCGTCTGGTTTTGATTTCTCAAGTATTTCACTCACTTTTTTATTTGTTCCCGGTGGAACAGTGCTTTTAACCGAAATAACCTTGTATCCAACCAGATGTTTGGCAATTTCCCTTGTTGCATTGAATACTTCAGTAAGGTCGGCTTCACCTGTAGATTTTGGCGGTGTACCAACGCAGATAAACACAATTTGAGATGGAGTAACTGCTTCTTTGTAATCGAGAGTGAAGATGAGCCTCCCTGCTTCAACATTTTTCTTGACGAGTTCAGCTAACCCCGGCTCAAAAAACGGCGTAATGCCTTTTTTAAGCTTCTCAATTTTTTCTTTTGTGCGGCCAACGACCCACACAGTGTTCCCGAGATCCGCAAATACCGCTGCAGTTACAAGACCAACATAACCATGTCCAATAAATGTTACTGTCATAGGTTTTTTTACGGAGCAATCTGTTCTTGAGTTTTTACCTCTTCCAGCCCTTCTTTGAAGGAATGGAGATTCACTCCTAATTGTAGTATTTTATCATGTTTTAATACTGCATGCTGCGGCGCTTTTGCTTTCCCCTGGAAATATGTTTCGTACGTTGTAGGCTCAACGAAAGCTGTGTCTAAAGAAAATGTACTGGCAATATCTAAAGCTGCGGAATACGGTGTAATCCCCTCTTTTGAACACACGTGATATATGCCTGACGCATTTGCCTTCACTATCGCTTGGATTGCTGAGGCAAGATCGTCGATATATGTTGGAGAGAATTCCTGATCCTCAGGAGCCTGAACCTGAAGTTTATTTTTCAAACGTTCCACAATCTTATGAACAAAATCCATTTTTCCCACTGGATGTGACCTATATGGATTGGAAATACGCACAATAACCATTTGATCTCCTAAAGGATAAACCTGTTTTTCCCCCTCATATTTCGTTACCCCATACCAAGACATTGGTTGAGGTGTATCGTCTTCTGCGTACATTTCTTTATCCCCGGAAAAAACGTAATCAGTAGAAATATATAAAAGTTTTTTATGCGTGTTCTTGCAGATTTCAGCAAGGTTTTTTGTTGCCTCAACGTTAATTTGCCAAGCAGGACCATCCTTTTGATCTCTTTGGCTTTCAGCTCCCTGCACATCGGTAAACGCTGCAAAATGAAATACCCAAGAAGATTTTGAAGCAGTAATTGTATCCTCTAATGAAGAAACGTCGGTAATATCATATCCAGTTTCCCGAGATAAATCCTGAAACACAAAAGAATCCTTTAATAATTCCTTTACCCGTGACCCCACCAAACCAGATAAACCTGTCCCGATAATATCTATCACAAACTCCCTCCATATTGTTTTTTATAGTATTCCTGGTATGTACCGCTTTTTACATGTTCCCACCAACTCCTGTTCTCTTTGAACCAATCGATTGTTTTAACGAGCCATGTGTCAAAATCATACTGTGGACTCCACCCTAATTCCTTTTGAATTTTCCTCCAGTCAATCGCATATTTTCTGTCATGACCTGGCCTGTCCTTTACATATTCGATGTCAGACTCACCTTTCCCTAGGTGCATAAGTATTTTTTTGACGATAGCAAGGTTATTGATATCTGCTGTCATACCGCCAATGCAATATGTCTCACCAATCTTGCCATTTTGAAGAATTGCATCAATTGCTCTACAGTGATCTTCGACATACAACCAATCACGGACATATAACCCATCTCCGTAGACAGGTACTTTTTTTCCTTCAAGAATATTTGTTATAGCAAGAGGAATGAATTTCTCAGGAAATTGATATGGTCCAAAATTGTTTGAACAATTGGAAATGGTTACAGGTAATCCATACGTGTGGTAATACGCCCGGACCAGATGATCTGAACCTGCTTTACTTGCCGAATACGGACTTCTCGGATCATACGGCGTGTGTTCATTAAATTTATCCTTTGTCTCCAGAGACAATGCTCCAAATACTTCATCAGTTGAAATATGATGAAACCGTTTCACCCCCACATCAAGAGATACCTGAAGCAATACCTGTGTCCCCACAACATTTGTCGTAACAAAAGGGGATGCATCAAGAATTGACCTATCAACATGACTCTCTGCTGCAAAATGAACGACTGTTTCAACTCCTTCTGACGCTTTCTTTACCTCATCGTAGTTTCTAATGTCTCCGTGAATAAAATGGTAGTGAGGATTTTTTTCTACTTCCTTTAAGTTTTCCAAGTTCCCGGCATAGGTAAGCGCATCGAAATTGACTACATCATCCTCTGGATGATTTTTTAGCCAATAGTGGATAAAATTAGCGCCGATAAATCCTGCTCCGCCAGTGACAAGTAATTTCATAGAATATTATGTAATATTTTTATTTGTAATCGGCTGTCCTTGTACCCAATCATATCCAATCGTCGGATCATTATATGGAATTCTTCCTTCTTCGTCTTTTAAGTAAACACTGCTTGTTACGTACACCAGATCAGAGGGGCCTTCAATAACTTTTAACCCATGAGCAACTCCAGCTGGTATTTTTAATACCATATCATTTTTTTCGTCTCCCAAGAGATATTCATCAATAGTTTTATATGTTGAAGATTCCGGTCTTCCATCATAAAGAACCGCTTTAACCTTCCCCTTCACCACATACCACCAGTCAATCTGTGTTTTATGAACGTGCCAGGCTTTGACAACACCAGTATGCATTGAAGACCTACTTAATTGCCCAAAACCTTCAGAGAAAAACTCATCAGTTAGGCGGATTATTTCAGTAAAATACCCCCGTTCGTCCGGGTGATGGACTAATAGTTTTGTCTTTACTCCGTTAATCATAAAAAGGAACAGCTATACGTATACAATTGTAGCCAAAAATACAAACGCTAACACGCCAATAAGCAAGTATTCTACCACAACCTTGAAATGGATATCTTTTGCAAATAGATGATAGATTATACCCCAAAGGACATAACAAACTGAGGTTACTCCTCCTGCCGCAAGTTGGAGCGTAGGGTTATTCTGACCGCGAATTATCGCAAATACTCCAAAAAACAAAATAATTAGTAGGCCCACAAAATACGAGTTTTTATGCTTCATACGATGACTCCCCGCTGGATTGTAAGAATGGCGATAGCCATTCCTAACAAGAATAATACATGAGCAACGGTGTGACCTGTCACCCGAACGGTCCGTTTTTTGGCTACCACCACTCCGTCAATAATAAGAATTGCTATGAGAAATCCGATAAATAAAAAGACTATATCCCGGGTAATTGTAGGAATATTCATAAGTGGATGCTCTGTCACTGAAGAAAACATATTTGAAATAACCTGAGGAAATGCATTCATTGACAATGTCTGGCCGGTTTTCTCGTTTGTATTTAAAGCCTCAGCATTCACTGTCACCACCTCAACAGGTTTAACTGAGTTTGGTGTCATAGCGATACCTCCCTCTGGAGCTCCAAACATCTGCACAACCAACGTCGTTTCTTCGCCGTTTAATACTCCATTCACTATTGCAAATCCCACATCTTTATACCCGGGTTTTACCAAATTATCTTTATGTGTGGGTGAAGCCATCCAAGCATCAACAACACCCTGACTTGTCATAAAATTCTTCGCAAGATTTTCTCCGGCAATGGAGTACACATATCCAGAGCCGGTAATAAACTCCCATGGGGTTTTTCCGGTTGGACTTGTATGCGCCCAATAGCCGTTTGCAAACATATCTTGTGCTTTTTTAGCTGCGGCTTCAGAAAGAATAGAGTTTAGTTGAAGTTCAGATAGCCCCCTTCCAATACGTACTTTGTTGGTTGACTGCAATAATTGTTCCAACCTGATGTCTGTCGCGTACCCTAAAACCGCTGGAAACTGCCTATGAGCTACCCGAATCCCGAAATTAAAAACAGCGAGGATGAGAAGGTAAAACAGAAGCGAGTCATGATGCAGTGCTTTTGCCCTATGGTTATTTGTGTGGTGAGGGGTAAAAAAATGTCTGAAAAAATGCTCCATAGAAGTATCATAGCGCAAAAAACGGAATAAATGCTAGGACCTTATGCTTATCCCCATTTGTCTTCACCATACGTGATCTTTATAGGAAAATCTGCTCTTTGCCCATTAACCGGAACATGAAGAAGAATTCCAAGTGTTTGGGCTATGGCAATCCCAACTCGAAGGCCTGTAAACGATCCAGGACCGGTATCTACTTTTATGTCCGTGATTTCTTCTTTTTGCATTTTTTCTTCACCCAGCATCTGTTCGAGCTTCGGAAGTATCTGCTCTGAAGCTTGAACATGAGAAACAATCTCTTTGGCTTTACCAATAGTTAAAGCGAGCATAATATCATGTGTCTTGGATGAATCGATGGAAAGAAGAACCGGAGTTTTACTCATAAGGCTATGGCTCCTTCACGAATAATCCTGTACGGCGTAACTGATGCATCAACTACAGTTGATACTTCTCCTGAACCAGGTAATCCGGGTAAGACGAAATCGACTTTTGCTACGAGATCCGGGTCAAGGCTTTCAAAAGTAAAAGGTGTAGGTTTATCGTGAAAATTTGCTGATGGACCTAATATCGGAACGCCAACAGCTTGAATAATCCGAAGGAGCGAATCATCATTGGGCATCCGAAGCCCGATTGTTGTTTTTCCTCCTCTAACAAGAATATATACTTTATCAACTCTGCAGGGAGCAACGATCGTGAGCGCTCCTGGCCAGTGTGCTTTTGCCAACTGAAAAACGGTATCCGAAGGGGAGTCATAATATTGAAGCGCTTGTTCAAGAGATGAAACTAAAACAGGAGTTGCTTGAGTCAATGGTCTGTTGCGAAGTTTGTAAAGCCTATCTATTGCACTTGTATCATCAATCCTGCATCCGATGCCATACGCTGTGTCCGTCGGGAAAATGACTATTCCACCGCCTTTTAATACTGTAATCGCCTTTGTTTCATTGTCTTTCATACATTCTCCTTTCCAATAATTCTGCGCGTTCCATCCTCTTCCAAATTTACGTGGATATCCATCCTCTTTTGCGGCAATAATCCTCCTAAACACTCAGCCCATTCGATAAAAACGATCGAATTGGGGTCTTCAAAAATTTCCCGTAATCCGAGCGTTTCAGTAGATTGTTTGTCGCCTTCATGAATCCTGTAGAGATCTATGTGGTAAAAATAAAATGAGGATAATTCGTAACGTCGTACAATAATAAAAGTCGGGGAGAGGAGACGACCGGAAAAACCTAAACCCGCTGCAAATCCTTTGGCAAATACCGTTTTCCCGACACCTAATTGTCCGTATAAACAAAAAATCCGTGGTACGTTCTTAAAAGCACCTTCTTCATTCCTCGCTTTTACTACATGAGTTGCCAAGCGACGAGCAAGCGCTTGAGTGTCTTCCGGGCTTTTTGAAATACTGTCAAAAGAATAATCCATCCTACTCCCCCTCCAATGCAATCAATTATAACATCACGAACCTTTCCCTCCCGTGTTGGGACATATAATTGGTGCATTTCATCTGTCATCGCATAGAGAGCCGTAAATAAAAAAGCAGCGATAAAAACATACTTTAACTTAAATGATGATGTGTTTTTAAAAGCTCTAAAGGAAACGATAAAAAGAAATGCGTATTCAATAATATGGAGCGTTTTAAAAAACAAAAAACTCAGTGTATACGAATCGGTAAGAGCAACTTTTTGTCGGGAGGAAAAGACAAAAATGACCATCATCCAAAGAATGACTGGTAGCCAGAAACGAATAAACTTCATAGAATATCAGTATACCGTATCTTTTTTACACTTTATACTTCTTTTTGTACAATAACACTAAAGCCATCATTGCCGATCCAACACTGACGAGAAGAAGAGACGTAACAAAAATCGGACGAGACAATGAATTTGATGAAGAAGAACTTGAAGCTATAAGGTGCTCCTCACCTAATACCTCTCCTGTATCAGCATTTACATTTGCATCAACAGATATTGATGGACGAAAAAGCTCTGTCGGAGTACTTTTCACGGTTACTGTCGGAGTTTTCTTTGGTGTTACTGTTGGTGTAGGCGTTCTTGTGGGAGTCGGAGCATTCGTAGGAGTAATCGTTGGCGAAGATGTTGGCGAAGGAGACGGCGTTACCGACGGACCTGAAACTGATATAACCTTTTCATCTGACCATGTACTTCCACAACTCGATGTATATCTTCCTATTTTAAAAGCGTACTCTCCTGGACCACTATAATATTCACTTGCAGTATCAATTTTCACTTTTAACTGTCCACTCCAACTCCCTTCTGAAAAATCGCTTGAGGTCAGTTTAAAATACTGAGTACAGTTACTGCCGCTTGCATTAATCCAACTCCCATCATTATTTTTCGTGTATCCAAAATACTTCGTTCCACTTGGATAAAATACTCCACGAAGATATGAATCACTCGAACAACCCGGGCAAGAAAAAAGAATATCAATACTTTTTTCTTCAGATTGTTCAAGAGTAGTTGGAGCATTTTGTATCGAAATTGAAATTACTGCACATACTGAAAAAGGAAGGAATAGAAAGAATGCAAAAACTATACCAACGGCTATAAGCCTATGGAATATCATAGAATACGACTTAAAGTTTTACTGTACGTGTAAGTAAAAACTTACTACCCCATCACCATGGTCAATGTATTTTATTTTTATAATACTGCTTCCTCCGCATGCTTGGCTTGAGGTATAGAGCGTGCCATCCTTTGGCGCACGAATAATCGCGTTGGTATTACTTATCATATCAATGCCAGTATGAATTCCATCGCTATAGGTATACCTCCAAGACCATGAAGTTTTTCCAAACCGCTGTGTGATGATAATGTCTCCCTCGAGCGGCCAATCCCACGATCCGCTTCCCATCGTCACCATGTTACCGTCCTCTTTCACGCTCCTATTTGATAAATATCCTTCTGGATTAACCCATGAATTATTCTTCCTGATCTCAAAATGAAGATGAGCACCGGTCGAGCACCCAGGATATCCGGTATTCCCAAAAAGAGCTATCGGATCTCCTTTTTTCACCGGTCCAACAGCAACTCCTTCAACGAGCGCTCGTTCAATCGCCTGTTTTTCAGCTATTGCTTGAGCAAGAAGTGTCTGATACACAGATTCACTATTTTTTGTCTGGTCTAGAAGCGCTTGCTTCTGCTTTTTTTGACGCGCTAAGGCAACACTCTCTTCTTCTAATTGTTTTTTCAATGACTCTTGTTGTGTCTTTTTCTTTTCCCGTAAGTTCTTCCGTTCATTAAAATTATTCTGGGTAAGCTTCAGTTGAAACAATAACTGTGCATCCTCTTCCTGCACTCGGGTAATGTATTTAACTCTTGAAATGATGTCTGAAAGATTATCTCCTAACATGGCATATCCAAATGCTGACGTCGTCTGACGCTTATATGAAGCTGGAATTCTATGAAGGACCAATTCCGATCGTTTTGTTAATTTCGTTTCGAGCGAGGTTATTTCTTGTGCTAACTCATCAATCTCCTTACTCAGTGTGTCAATTTGTTTTTTGGTCGTATCGATCCGAAGAGTTGCAAGTTCAATATTTGAATTGAGGATAGAAATTTCCTTTGCAAGTGAATTCTCCTGGGATTGAAGCTCTGAAATTTTAGTCTTTAATTCGGTAATCCTATCATCTACTTCACTGGCATAGACCGGTAACAGTATTCCAGAAAAAAAGAAGAGAATAATAATACATATCGTGCGTATCCGTTTTACCATGCATGAGTTTATTTGAATTTGATGTATTTAATAAGGGCAACGTAACTCCCAATGCCACCAAGGAACGCTCCGATGACAGTAAGAATACAGTAAAATGCAAGGGAAAAAAGAATGAACGCGGAAGAAAAAGGATTTTCAATGACAACACCTATTGCTGGAATCATACCGACAAAAGAAAGAAGCGCCATTCTTCCCCATAAAAGTAGTCCCATGATAAGGATAAACGCCGTCGTACTCCCGATAACTCCGTAAATCGAGCCTTCAAGCATAAATGGAAAGCGGATATACCACTGAGATGCTCCGATAAGTTTTAGTATCTCGACCTCATCTTTTTTGAGCGCCACCTTCATGGCGGTAATTGTCATGACAGTCAGTAATGCATTGATAGCTAGAAGTATGCCAAAAATCCCTCCTGTCATACGGATCGCATCGGTCCACTTCAATAATGTATCGACGACATCTTTTTGAAATACTACCTCCTCAACCCCCTCGGCATTCTTCATAATCGGCTCTAAGTCTTTAAGATACCGAGGATCTTTTGCTGACACCTCAAGAGATGCTGGTAAAATATCAGCCGTCACCATCTCTAAAAGGAGCGGATCATTTTTGTTCTGCTCTTTGTATATGGAAAGTGCCTCATCTTTTGAAACAAATTTTGTTGATGAAACCTTCTCTGTTTCGACTAGCGCGGTATTTAACTTTTCTGCTTCTGTCTCTCCTGCTTTCTCTGAAAAAAAGACAGTCACCTGCGGCTTACTCTCAAAGTATTTTAAGATGTAAAAAGAAGAAAGGCTTGTTAATCCAAAAATCCCTCCGACAAGAAACGTAAGGAACATGGAAAGTATCGCTGCCCATGCTTGGTACGGAGACCTTCTGATGTGTGTCCATGCTGTAGCTGATGCTTTCATAAAATTAATCGTGTTTTTCTTTTGTATGCTTTGCTCTCTCAGTCGTATGATACTTTCCTTTCGCCTCATCCTGGATCAACATACCTTGCTTTAAGGTAATAGTCCGCTTTTTCATGTGGTTGACCATACCAACATTGTGTGTAGCGACAATGACGGTTGTACCCAAAGAATGAATCTCATCCAATATCTGCATAATGTCCCATGCAGTATCAGGGTCAAGATTGCCGGTTGGTTCATCAGCAAGAAGGATTTGAGGACCACCAACAATGGCTCTTGCTATAGCTGCACGTTGAAGTTCTCCTGCTGATAGCTGTTGAGGAAATGAATTCCTTTTATTTGACAGATGCACGAGCTCCAACACATCCATAACCCGTTTTTCAATCTCACTTTTGGACTTCCCTAAAATCTCCAACCCCAATGCAATATTTTCAAAAATCGTCCGATCCGGAAGAAGTTTAAAATCCTGAAACACCATCCCAACTTTACGGCGGAGCAAATGGATATGTGAATCCGGGAGCTTACTTAAAGCCCAATCGTCTATCGTCACCTCACCAAAAGAGGGAATAATATCACGAAGAATGAGCCTTAAAAATGTGGATTTTCCTGACCCGGAAGGACCGATAAGAAAGACAAAATCACCGTTCTCAATTGTCGCGGTTAAATCGGACAGGGCGCTTGTATTAGCACCGAATTTTTTCGTGACATGATCAAATTGAATCATTTTATTGAAGTTCTATACGACCAACATCCATAAGCCATGGACACACTTTTGCATCCATAGTATTACTCCATACTTTTACCTTTTTCCCAACAAACTCATCTAAATCCAAGATTGAGGACACGAGGCACGCTGTCTGCGACTCCCCGCCTTCTCGGATAAGCTTATGTGTTCCTTCATTATTTATTCCGCCTTTTTCAATCGTCCCAATTGTAGAGTCTGCAAAGGTTTTCGTGTCCGTGGATCCAAAAGATTTGCCATCAGTTGATACAACGGTTCCACCTGCTGTCGTTGTTGTCCCTGTCGGACGCGACAGAAGATATCCGGTTCCGATACCCAATAGAATAATAACAATAAATATTCCTCCGATAATTGTCCTATTTACCTTTGTCTCCGGTTCCAATTTTTTCATGACAGGGGGTACTGTTGGAGTCTGTCTTACTTGTGCTGGTTGGTTGGTTTGAATTTTTTCGTTTTGCATATGTATGTATTATTCATGCTTACGCCACTTTTTTCAAGTAGGCCATTATAAAATCCTCAATGTCCCCATCAAGTACCCGTTCAGTGTCTCCTGTTTCATACTCAGTCCGCACGTCTTTTACCAAATGATACGGATGGAGAACATATGACCGAATCTGATTCCCCCATCCCGGTGTTTTATACGCTCCGCGCATACGCTGTTGTTCGCTTCTCCGTTTTTCTTCTTCAATCACCCACAGTTTTGCCCGGAGAATTTTTAAGGCATACTCTCTGTTTTGATTTTGATACCGTTCTGTCTGACACGTAACAACAATGTTTGTCGGTTTATGACGAAGCCTTACAGCTGTAGATACTTTATTTACATTTTGCCCGCCTTTTCCTCCGCTCCGGAAAAAATCCCATTCCAATTCATCCTCTTTTATCTCGACTTGCCCTTCTTCAACAACCGGTAAAACCTCCACCATTGCAAACGATGTCTGACGTAAATTATCAGCATTAAACGGCGATTGCCGTACAAGACGATGAACTCCAGCTTCGGCTTTCAGAAATCCATAGGCAAACCGACCGGACACTGTAGTCGTAACACTTTTAATCCCTGCTTCTTCGCCGGCTGAATAATCCATTTCTTCCATCGTCCACCCTTTCCGCTCTACATACCGCTTGTACATTCTGTATAACATTGCGGTCCAATCCATAGCTTCTGTCCCACCTTGACCAGCGTGGAGCGCAAATATTGCATCTCCCCTGTCATATGGACCGTTAAGATACAAGGCAAATTCTAACCGTTTCAGTTCCCGGGTAAGCTCTTCTTCTTGTCCATCTGAAATCATAAGTTCCAAGAGTTCAGCTTCTTCAATCTCTTTTTGTAAAGACGCAATACGCTTCATGACTTTTGCAGCATTCTCTGCATCAGACCAAAATCCTTCATGCATTGACTTGGCTTCAAGCTCACGATGTTCTTTTCTCTTTCCCTCAAGATCAAGCTTGGTTAGAATATCCTTGGCTCGGGTCATAAGTTCTTCTGTCATATACGTGTTACTCCGATGTTTTGCAGACTGCCTCTCTGACTTTATCTTTTTCCTTATCCGTTAGTGTCGCAAAACGGAGAAGTAAATCATTGAGAACCTTATCCATCACTACTTCTTCTGCCTTTTTTTGAATTGAAGCTCCAGCTGAAGCAACAAGCTGACCTGAGTATGATGCCAGGCTTTCGGGACTGGTAATCACGTCTGTGGCACCCAACACGGCTTCAATTCCTTGACCAGTTGGAGTTTTAACGACTTCCGTATATATCTTTTCCAATATTTCCGGCCGCGGTACATTGGTAAATTTGGGCCACGCAAAACTTCCACCAATAACAGTAGCAACAGTTAAAAGAAATGCTCCGGCAAATCGAACGATCATCATAAAGGTAAACATTGATAGTATACCGTATCCAAGCTTGTGTGCAAAAAAACAAAAAACATGGTATACCTGTTTAACAGAAAAAAACTATGATAATTCTTGGTATTGATCCTGGGACTGCTCGCATTGGTTGGGGAATTTTAGAAAGCATCCACAATATTCCTCAGGCAAAAGCGTATGGACTCATTGAAACAGAAAAAGACCTTTCTCCTGAACGACGATTGGAAATACTCTATGACGCACTTCTGTCGCTTCTTGTAAAATATAAGCCTGATGCAGTCGGCATAGAAGATCTTTTCTTCTCAAAAAATGCAAAAACTGCAATATCCGTGGGGCAAGCCCGGGGAGTCCTCCTTCTGGCATGTGCAAAAAAACATATTCCTGTATATTCCTATAACCCTCTCACGGTAAAACGGACAATCACAGGAGACGGGAAGGCTGACAAAAAACAGGTAGAACACATGGTAACAACAATATTGAAACTAAAAGTAATTCCAAAACCCGATGATACGGCTGATGCTCTTGCCATAGCGCTCACGCACGTCTATACAAAAAAATACAAATAGAGTATAAAACTATCTATGATCGGTGCTATTAAAGGAACTGTAATTCGTTTCAATAGAAATCCAATTCTTCTCATGGTTGGTGGAGTTGGATACTCAGTTTCCGTCCCTTCCCGATACCTGACGACGCAACAAAAAGAGAAAGAGCTTTTTCTCTACACCTATACCTATGTGCGGGAAGATGCCCTCGATCTTTATGGATTCCTATCTGAAGAAGAGCTCACTGTATTTACCTCACTTTTAACTGTTTCCGGAGTTGGACCAAAGACTGCTCTCCTTGTCTTAGATAATACTGTCCCCAATATTATCTCTGCACTTAAATCAGCTGACGTTGACTTTTTCACTGCTATCCCACGATTAGGAAAGAAGAATGCCCAGAAAATCATTATTGAATTAAAAAATAAAATAGGGAGTGAAGCTGATCTCGATTTATCCGGTTCAACAGAAAAAACTCATGACCTTCTTGAAGGGCTCATGAGCATGGGTTTTTCAAAAAATGAAAGCATGGAGGCAATAAGAAATATCCCTGGTAACGCAATAAAAGAAGAAGACAAATTCCGTTTTGCATTAAAACACCTTAAAAAACATACATGAAAAATCCGGCCATAAAAGAAACCATAGTAGAACGGATGACAACACCGGAAGAAGAGCGACTATTTACCTCTCTTAGAGCTATGAGTTGGGAAGAGTTTGCAGGACAGGAGCAGATAAAAAAGAGTTTAAAAATTGCAATTTCGGCAGCAAAAAAAAGAAAAGAGGCGATGGAACACGTCCTTCTCTATGGCCCTCCGGGTTTAGGAAAAACAACTCTTGCGCATATTATAGCCAAGGAACTTGGAACAAACATTAAAGTCACCTCTGGCCCAGCGATTGAACGGTCGGGAGACCTTGCTGCAATACTCACAAACCTTGAACCTCATGACATCCTTTTTATCGATGAAATTCATAGGCTTAATAAAGTAGTAGAAGAAACACTCTATCCGGCAATGGAAGACTATGCGCTTGACATAGTTCTTGGAAAAGGACCATCAGCAAGGACTCTTCGACTTGATCTTCCGCCATTTACCATAATTGGAGCAACCACCCGAGCTGGACTTCTCTCTTCTCCGATGCGCGACCGATTTGGCATTATCGAACGGTTACAATTTTATAGTCCAAATGACCTCGAAACGATCATTCAACGGGCAGCAAAAAAAATCCATATTACAGTAGACAAGGAAGCACTCAAGGCTCTCGCTAAACGGAGCCGGGGAACACCACGAATTGCTCTTCGTCTCCTTAAACGTGCAAGAGATGTAGCACAAGTATCTGATATTGAAAATATCACTACAACAATACTCTCGGATACACTCCAGGTTCTTGATATTGATGAATTGGGATTGGATTTATCTGATAGAAAACTCCTCACGCTCATCATTGAAACCTATAAAGGAGGGCCCGTAGGAATTGAAACGATTGCTGCAGCGCTATCAGAAGATATTGGGACTCTTGAAGAAGTTATTGAACCATACCTCATGCAAAAAGGACTTCTCAAACGTACGCCACGAGGTCGGATGACAACATCTGACGCGCTTAAACATTTAAGAAAACACTAAAAAATTAATTACAGTTTGCTGAAGCTGCTCCTGCAGCTTGTCCTGCTGATTCAGTCTTAGAAAGAGAAGTAGCCACTTCTTCTTTTGATAATTCTTTAGAACAAAATGACGGCTTGTCTTTACTTGCACAGCACACGATTTGTTTGAGTGCATCAACTGTCCTTCCGCCAAAGTCAAACTCCGATACGGTTTGCGTATCGTTGACAAGAAGTGTAGGAGAACTGCCAATGTTGTATTTGAGAGCTAAATCAAAATCCTTCTTCGCGTACTCCAAGCCTTTTGTTGCGTCCGTCTTACACGCTGTTAACTTTGATGCATTTACTCCGACTGTTTTTTGGCAGTCCTCTCCTTTTCCTTCCTGCATGTAACAGGAAACGTATGGCCAATAGAGTGCGGGTTGTTCTTCACGGATACAAATCTGCGTCAGGTTTTCCTGGGCCTCTTTGTCTCCATGCATGGAGGTAATCTTCCCGTCAGTTACTGAACCCAAATATCGTACCGTTATACTTTCTCCTAATTTCAATTCTTCTTTTATTGCTTTATTAATTAATCTTTGCATCTGAAGCCCATACGGGCAATCAGCAACAACGAACGCTGTCATTTGTGGTTTCTCTACTTTACTTATATCGTCGCAGGTCAGTTTCTTTGTTTCAGTACCCTGTACAGCAGCTTTCCCTAAATCTGCAACTTTCGTGCCTGTAGTGAAAAATAGCTTCCCGTCCTTTGAAATATAGGAAGTATACTTTTGGATCTGTCCTTTCATTTCTAAATTCAATTCAAATTCATAGAGGCCACTCGTTTCTTTAAAATTCGTAACTTCTTTTAAAACTACAGTCGGATCACCCACGAGTTTGGCAACAACTTCAGGAACGATCTTTGTTTTTATCATTGTTGCCTTATCATTATTTCTTTTTGTTATAAAAAGAACTGCTCCAATGGCTATAAGAACAAGAATGCCGAGTATAATAAACGGGTTAATACGAATATGACGGGCTGTTATTTTTTTCATAATACCGTTAGTTTTACTAAATTCTTGGGGTCTTTGTCAATCGGAGAATAATTGATATAATAGATAGTTCAATGAAAAAGCTTTTTTCGAAAAAAATCATCATTTTTCTTCTTATTGGTCTCCTTCTGGGAGGTGGTATTGTCGGATATCGATACTACGCATCGACAAAAAAACAGTCATCTGGTAAATCAACAAAGGCAAATGAACACACGGTTAAACAGGAGACATTAAAGCAAACACTCACGATCTCAGGAAAAATCGAAGCAGAAGAAAAAGCTACCGTTCGGTTTCAATCGTCCGGAAAAATCGTCTGGATTGGAGTGAAAAAGGGAGACACGGTAAAAAAATACCAAGCGCTCGCCTCACAGGATAAAGAAGAACTCCAAAAAAACCTTGAAAAATACCTTAATACATATTTAGATAGCAGATGGGACTTTGATCAGACAAAGGATGAATACCGACAACCCGATCAGCATTATTGGGGGTTATCCTGGGATCAGCGGAATGCTGTCGATCGGGCACTCCAGCAAGCACAGTTTGATCTCAACAATTCAGTTCTTGATGTGGAAATTAAAAATATTGCGCTTAAATCCGCTGTCATTTATTCTCCGATCGACGGCATAGTCACGAATATTGGCTCCCCATATACTGGGATTTACGTAACACCAACACAGGCAGAATTTGAAATCATTAATCCTGATACGATCTATTTTTCCCTTCTCCCTGACCAAAATGAAGTCACTGAACTCACCGCTAGTATGGCTGCTTCCATTGTTATGGACGCCTATCCAGAGGAACCAGTCACCGGACATGTGAAGGACATATCCTTTACCCCCAAATCAGGAGAAACAAGTACGGTCTATGAAGTAAAAATCCCGTTCGACCCCAGTACCACGTCTGTTACAAAATACCGATTGGGAATGACGGGAGATGCAACATTTACGACTCTTGAAAAACAAGGAGTACTCGCCGTTCCCCCATCATTTATTAAAACAGAGAAGGAGAACTCATACGTCATCAAAAAGGTTGGTTCCAAAAAAGAAAAAGTGTTTGTTGAAACCGGGACAGAAACGGATGATTTTGTGGAAATAACAAGCGGACTAGCAGAAGGCGATGTCATTTATGATTAAACTGGATCATGTCACGAAAGAATACCTGATCGACGGAGAACCCTTCTTTGCTTTAAACGACGTATCCCTGGAAATAAAAAAAGGAGAGTTCACGGCAATCCTCGGTCCTTCCGGATCAGGGAAATCAACTCTCATGCACATCATGGGACTTCTTGACCTCCCGACAAAAGGAAGAATTCTCATCGATGGAATGGACGTATCAAAATATACTGATAACGAATTATCTACCGCCCGAAATGAGTATATCGGATTTGTTTTTCAATCATTCAACCTTATCAATAAATTATCAGTTATCGAAAACATTCTCCTTCCCACGATTTATGCAAAGAAAAAATTTGATATAACTCCGAGAGACCATGCGCATACGCTCATGCAACAATTCGGACTCACTGAAAAAGAACGATCATTCCCAAATAAAATTTCCGGCGGTCAACAGCAACGTGTTGCTATAGCAAGAGCCCTCATTATGAACCCAAAACTTGTCCTTGCTGATGAACCCACGGGAAACCTGGACAGTAAAACCGGGGATGCGATACTCAAACTTCTCCAGGATTTAAATGAAAAACATGGCGTGACGGTCGTCATCATCACACACGATCATACTGTCGCAGAGCGGTGTAAACGAAAACTCTATATCCGTGATGGACAACTGTATACAAAAGAACCGAAATAATATGTTGTATTTTCTCTTTATCGTTAGATCCGCTTTAGAAGACTTTAACCGAAACAAAATCCGGACGTTTTTAACATCCCTTGGAATCCTTATTGGTGTTTCCTCTGTCGTCCTTCTTATTGCTCTAGGACTTGGCCTCAAAGAATATATCAGACAACAATTTGAAAGCCTTGGAACCAATACACTCTATGTCATGCCCGGTGACATGTCAGATAGCATGCAAAGCATGGGAATGAGTGAGGTGCGTTTTGACCTCCGTGATGTTGATAAAGTAAAACGAGTACAAAATGTAGCTGCAGCTGTCCCCTTTTTCTCTGCATATAAAAAATTACAGGGAACTATTGATACCAAAACCTATGAAATTGCCGCAAGCACTGCGGAAGTGTTTTCCGTCATGTCATTGGAAATCGAATATGGTGTACCATTTACCAAAGCTGATCTCGAAAAAAGTGCAAAAAAAGTTGTCCTTGGTCCGAAAGCTGCAGAAAAATTATTCGGATCAGCTGAAGAATCTGTCGGAAAACAGGTAAAAATTGATGGGCAGGCGTATAAAGTCGTCGGCATTCCGAAAGCTAAAGGCGGAGGAGGCCTTGGAGGGGCAAGTGTTGATGATCACGTCTATATGCCCTATACCGCAGCATACAGTTTTAACCCAAATAAAACATTTTATATGATCTATATTAAAGCTTCTGATGAAGACGCAATACCATCTATCAAAGAAGATATAAAAACCACACTCCTCAAACGGTATAAAGAAGATGATTTTTCTGTCGTCGAACAGACGGAAATTCTGGATAAAATTAATTCTATCTTCTCCATCCTCAATTCAGTTCTTATCGCTATCGCCGCCATATCCCTCGTCGTTGGAGGAGTTGGCATCATGAACATCATGTATGTATCGGTTGTAGAAAGAATTCGGGAAATCGGTATCAGGCGCGCTATTGGCGCTCGGAAAAACGACATCCTCTATCAATTTTTGACTGAAGCGGTCCTCTTATCAGCTCTTGGCGGAATACTAGGACTTCTCCTTGCCTGGGCAGTGGTCCTCATCCTTCAAACATTGTTTCCAGCATATATTGATGCGCAAACCGTCATTATTGCTATCGGCGTGTCTTCAGGAGTTGGTATTCTCTTTGGAGTATTCCCAGCCAAAAAAGCCGCAGATCTCTCACCAATTGATGCAATTAGATACGAATAATTCACGAAAAAGAACTCCCATTATTTCCTCTCCATCGTTGTATACAGCACTCCCCGTGTCGAACCAATTTTTGTTATAAACCCATCTTTAATTAACTGTGTGAGATCGTAATGGAGTGTACGCACGGAAACCGCCAAAAACCGCCTCCGGATTGCGTCAAACGATACCATCTTATGTTCTTTAATAACCATAAGAATTTCAGCACGTCTTGGAAGTAAATGAGAATGTTCATCTTGAGGTTTTTTTGCTTCTTCAAGTGATTTTCTTGCTTGTGATAAAAGCGCCTCCACATAATACTCAACAAAAACTGTTGCATCATTTATACTTCTCGATAAACCAAAGTAATACTGGTCTTTGTGGTCGTCAAGATATTCTTCAATTGGGACAAATCCTCCGAAATCATAATCCGTTTGTTTGAGTACCCAATATGAGATAAGCCGCCCGACTCTCCCATTGCCATCTAAAAACGGATGTATTTTTTCTAACCAATATTGTGCTATAGCTGCGCGAACCGGACCAACATCATCTGATGTATTTACATACTTAACCCATTCATCTAAAAGCGGATAAATATCTTTTGGTGTTGGCGTGAGATATATGGCTATTCCAGCTGTGTTAAAAATAGCTGACTCCTCTATTCGAAACAAACCCGGATCCGATATAACGTTATCCGCAATAATCCTATGCAATTGTTTAATACTATCTCTGTCCATTTCTTTTGATGGGTGGATATCAAGAAATTCGTATGCGGCAACCATGTTTTGAATTTCTTTCTTTTCTCGCTCCTTTCCTGTTACCCCAAACACCATATCGGACTCAGAAAGCGTATTCCCTTCAATGCGGGCGCTAAAGAGTGCACTTTTAAGAAGTGAGCGACGACGCAATAAAACTGCATCTTCCTTTTTATATGGAATAAGATGAAATGCAGTCTTTAATACCAAAAGATCAGCTAAAGTGCGTTCAATCCGTTCCGTTTTTTCCCAAGTAGGCAAAATCTTCATGCAAAATCATTTATACACGATCTTTGCAAGATATTGCAAGATGTTGCAAAATATTTCGGGTTTTGTATGAAAGATAACTCAATTTTCCTTTTATTCTTTCACCGAATGAAGAACAGAATTCACGATTGAAAGAATAATACTAAAGAGAAGCGCCCACCAAAATCCATCTACTTTAAATCCACTGACAAAACTGCTTGTCACCATGACCATGAGCGCATTAATAACGAGCGTAAACAAACCCAAGGTAAGAATATTAATGGGAAGCGTGAGAAAGATAAGAATCGGTTTGAGAACGGCGTTTACGATACCAAACACAACAGCCACGATGAGGGCTGTAATAAAGGTATCTATATGAATCCCTGCTGATAATAAATATGAAGTAAAAAAGACTCCAAGACCGCTAATAAACCAATTGATAAGTATGTTCATATACTTATATCTAATATTATCCTTGAAGAGATGTCAAATTTATTTCGATGAAAATTAACTCAACTTAGGATAATGACACTTCTTCCATTTCTTTCCACTTCCGCACCAACATGGATCATTGCGTCCAAGCGTTTTTTTGGCAACCACCGGTTGAGCAATAGCCTCAGCGTTGGTCCTCATGTTTTTGGCTGCTTTGCTTATCGCCGTTTCCGTATCTATTGCGCTTTGTTTTTCTGCATCATGCGATACCCTCTGAGTATTACCTGATGCCTTTCCCTGGATCTGCACTTGGACTTTAAAAATCCTATGAGCAATATCACTATTAATTGAGGACACTAACCGTTCAAACATTCCGTACGCTTCATTTTTGTATTCCACAAGCGGATCACGCTGGCCATACCCCCGAAGCCCAATTCCTTCCCGAAGGTCGTCTATCGCTGCTAAATGTTCCATCCAAAGGTTGTCAATAACGGTAAGGCTTACCCATCGTTCTATCTGCCGCATGACTTCTGGAGTTATCTGCTTTTCTCTGGATTCATACATGTCTTTGCTGATGTTTGTTAAAAACTCAGTGATGTCTACAGCTGTATGCATTTGTTGCAATTGTGAGGCGAGCTGACGTTGTGATGCTTCATCAAAGGGAATGATCGAAACAAACTCAGTTACTATCTTCTCAATATCATACCCCCCTGCTCCTGCGTTGATGTTCACAATCGTTTCGATCTCTTCAGCTAGAGCCGTGAGGATTTGTTCCTTTTCTTCAGTTCCCTCAAGAGCTTTTCTCCGAAGTCTATATATAATCTCCCTATGCTTATTTAAAACATCATCATAATCAACGAGATGTTTTCTGCTGTCAAAATGAAATCCTTCCACCTTTACCTGCGCCTGTTTAATTGCGCGCGACACCATCGGGTGCTCCAATGGAACTTCCTCAGGAAGATTAAACATAGTCATGAGACGAGCTACCTGATCTCCTCCAAACAACCGCATAATATCGTCTTCAAGCGATACATAAAATCTGCTCGTTCCAGGATCTCCTTGCCGTCCGGCCCGACCTCGAAGTTGGTTATCAATACGTCTACTCTCATGACGTTCTGAACCAATGACATGGAGCCCTCCAAGAGCAAGTACTTCATCGTGCTTTTTTTTCCAATCAGTGATAGAACGGTCAAATTCTTTTTTGTCTACCGTTCCATCAACTTCATACGACTCTGGCTTGGAACCGCCAAGGATAATATCAACTCCACGCCCTGCCATGTTGGTTGCTATCGTCACCGCTCCTTTTTTCCCAGCCTCAGCAATAATTTGAGCTTCCTGTACATGATTTTTTGCATTAAGAAGTTGGTGAGGGATTCCTTTCCGTTTTAAGAGTTCTCCGATTATTTCATTTTTCTCTATTGACGTCGTTCCAACAAGAACAGGTTGACCCCGTTTGTAGCACTCTGCAATTTCAGAAGCGATAGCAGAATATTTTGCTCTCGGCGTCTTGTATACGCTATCCGGCATATCATTTCTCACCATCGCTTTGTTTGTTGGAATAACAACAACGTCAAGGTTGTATATCTTCTTAAATTCTTCAGCTTCAGTTGCCGCCGTACCGGTCATACCTGCAAGCTTTTCATACATACGGAAGTAGTTTTGAAGAGAAACTGTAGCTAACGTTTTACTCTCCTGCTGAATTGCCACATTTTCTTTAGCCTCAATTGCCTGATGGATTCCTTCCGAGAAGCGCCTACCGACGAGGAGCCGTCCGGTGAATTCATCGACGATAACAACTTGCCCGTCTTTGACAATGTAATCACGGTCCCTTTGAAATAACGACCTGGCTTTGAGAGCCGCTTCCAAATGATGGACTGCTTCATAGTTCTCTTCATAAATATTCCCCAGTCCCATCATCTTCTCAATTTTCACGATTGCGTGATCCGTGAGGTGCGCGGTCCTTAACTTTTCATCAATGACATAATCTGTATCCGGAGTTAACATGCTCACCATTTTTGCGTAATCGTAATATTTGTGCGTTGCTTCGGTATCTGGAGCTGAAATGATGTGAGGTGTACGGGCTTCATCGATAAGAACCGAGTCTACCTCATCGACTACCGCATAATGAAAACCCCGTTGGGATAACTGTGACGCGTCAGACACCATGTTGTCACGAAGATAGTCAAATCCGAATTCGCTGTTGATGCCATAGGTAATATCGGCTTTATATGCCTCTTTTCTTGAGATTGGCCGCAAATGCCGGAGTCTCCAATCAACGGTAGTTTCATCAACAAATGCTGGATCATATATAAATGACTGTTCTGAGATAATTGCTGACACTGAAACTCCCAGAAGGTGATACACCGGCCCCATCCATCCGGCATCACGCCGGGCAAGGTAGTCGTTGACTGTAACAAGGTGTGCTCCTTGACCGGATAATGAATTTAAATACAATGCTGGAATTGCTGAAAGCGTCTTCCCTTCTCCTGTTTTTTGCTCAGAAACTTTTCCAAAGTGAAGGGCGGCTGCAGCAATAAGCTGCACATCATAGTGTCTTTCCCCATTTGTTCTCCTTGATGCATCTCGAACTAACGCAAATGCATACGGGATAAGAGAATCTAAAGGTGTTCCCGAAGTGAGCTTTCTTTTTAATTCCGATGTTTTAACAGCAAATTCTTCATCCTTTAACGCCTGTATCTCTTTTTCAAGAGCGTTTGCCTCGGATACGATAGTGCGAAGCCTTTGAATTTCTTTCTCATTGCTGTCAAGAAGTTTCCCTAAAAATCCAAACATAGTATGCGTATGATACCACAATTTGATCTCAAATTATGAAGCGAGGAAGAACCGATTTGCTGCTATCCCATACTCTGAAACCTGAGAAAAAACGCCAGTTAATTCTTTCTGCAATAGGTTTGACTTTTTCTCATACTCAAGTTCCCGAAGGTAGTTGATACACACTCTCCCATGGGGCGATACTATTGATTTCACCCCCAAAAGAAACGGTTTTGTCTCTACAAATGTTGGAATGTGACGCCCTGAATATACATCAACTATGACAAGATCATACTGCTTCTTTTTCTCTTTACACTCCTTCACATATTTCTTTGCATCACCTTCAAGGAGTGTAACGCGAGAATTGTAGTCAAGATGAAAATATTTTTTCCCAATGTCGATCATAACCTCATCAATGTCGACAGCTGTAATATCTGCATTAGGAAATAGATGAGATAGTAACGAAATGACTGTTCCTCCGGCAATACCAAAGACGAGAATAGTATGTATATTCTTCAATTTCTGTATCCCAAAATGATGGAGTGTTTTTTTCCATAAACGCTTAATATATTCTCCTGATTGTGGCGACCCTCCAACATATAATGATAACTTCCCGTTAGACTCATAAATCCGGATTGAAGGATTATAGGGAGACGAAAATGACGCAATGTATTTCGGGATAAAATATGAGGAGAGTGACATGATTACCGGGTAATAATTTCTTTCCCAACAAATGGAACCAATACATCAGGCACTCGGATTGAACCGTCTTTCTGTTGGTAATTTTCTAGAATTGCAACAAGGATTCGTGGCGAGGGAATTGCCGTGTCGTTGAGCGTATGGCAAAATGCTGTCTTCCCGTCCTTTGTCCTGTATCGGATTTTGAGTCGGCGCGCCTGAAAATCTCCCATGAATGAATCTGATGCGATCTCGCCATACCCACTTCTTCCCGGCATATAAACTTCAATATCATATTTCTTCACCTGCGGCTCACCCATGTCGCCAGTACACATGAGCATCACTCTATACGGAAGTTTTAAATCCTGAAGAATTTCTTCTGTATTTGAAAGAAGCTCTTCAAGTATCTTAAAAGACGATTGAGTGTCATTCTTTGTAACAACAACCTGCTCAATTTTATTAAACTGATGTACGCGGTATACGCCTTTCGTATCTTTTCCGTAACTGCCTGCCTCACGGCGGTAACACGGAGAAAATGCAACAATTTTTTTCGGGAGATCCTCTTCTTTTATAATTTCATCGGCGTAGTAAGATGTTATCGGCACTTCAGCGGTTCCCGATAGATACAAATCATCTTTGGGTAATTCATATACTTCATCTTTCCCCCACGGAAACTGTCCGTTACCAAACAATGAAAATGATCGAACTAAAACCGGAGGAATCATCGGGGTAAATCCTTTATTCACCAGTTTTCTCATGGTGTACATGAGAACTCCTATTTCCAATAGCGCCGCTTCATTTTTCAAAAAATAGGCACGGAACCCACCAACTTTCGTCCCCCTCTCAAAATCAATGAGATCAAGTTTCTTTGATAGTTCCACGTGATCTTTCACCGGAAAATCAAATTGAGGAATAGTGCCCCATGTACGGATTTCTTTATTATCCTTATCATTTTTTCCGACCGGTACACTCTCGTCCGGAATATTGGGGATAGTAAGCATAATAATATTGAATTGTTCTTCAACTATACGAAGTTCATCTTCAACAGTACGTAGCTCTCCTTTAAGTTTCTTTCCCTCTGAAGGATCCATTTTCCCATTTTGATTTCGTTTTGCACGGAGGACTTCTGCGTTTTTAATGAGTGTCCGCCGTCTTTCATCAAGAGTCAGAAGCGTATCCCAATCAACAGTACGGTTTTTATGTATTGCAGCCTGTTTACAAAGCTCAAGATTATCCCTAATAAATGAAATATCTAACATAGATGATTCTTAATAACCGGTTTTAGTTTTTCCAATGCTTTTCTCCTATGATTATACGTTCTATGTTCTTCCTCGGTCAATTCATCATGGTTATAAAATTTTCCAACGTCAGGCAAAAAGAATAAAGAACGGTATGGAAAACCAAGGCGTCTGTAGGACGATGGTTTTTCAGCGACAATTCCGCGTATTTTTCCTTCACTCGTATGAATATCGCCATTTGGCATGACGAGCGCTAACACCATGCGGAGTTGTGCCCCTCGCTTCGCTTTCGCTATTCCTTTCATTCTTGTAATCGTGTATTGGATGAGTTCCTCATCCTGCGCATCGCGGTCAGGATACACCCAGCGGTGTGACCTCACTCCAGGTTCCCCGTGGAGAGCGTCAATCTCCAAGCCTCCATCATCAGCAAGAGTCGGAAGTCCTGAAATTTTTGCATACTCTTTTGCTTTGAGAATTGCATTCTCCTCAAACGTGCCCCCGGTCTCTTCGACCTGAGAGGTGATACCCACATCTTTCAAACTGACGCACTCAATGGGAAGATCTGAAAGGATATCTTTAATTTCAGCTAATTTTGCGGGGTTTGTGGTCGCAATGAGCAATTTCATAATCCCAATTCTGTATGGTGTTCCTGCATTGCGGAAAGAGCAATGGTAATAAATTCTGAGAGCGGAATATTCAATTTGCTTTCGCACATAGCAATATTTTTTCGATTCGTGCCTGCAGCAAAAGCAAGTTGTCCCCACTTTTTCATGACTGACTCCAACTGAACTGCAGCAAGGTTTTTCTCGGGACGCACCAAAGCTACAGCCACAAGAAATCCGGTCAAATGATCGCAACAAAAAAGAGACCATCCCATAAGTGTTTTTGGCTCTGGCATGTTAAGGTTCTCATAATTGTGGTCGAGAATTGCCGAAATGATTTCTTCATTGGTAAATCCATCTTTCCGAAGCCATTCAACCGCGCGTTTTGCGTGCTCCTCGGGAATTTCCTTCGTCTCTTCAAAATCCGCATCATGAAGCATGCCCGCAATATACCAATCGTCCGGGTTGCCCCCTAGTTTTTTTGATAATGCCTCCATAACAAACGCTGCTGCATAGCAGTGTTTCCGTAAGTTAACGTTCTTTAAATGGGAATCGATGTATACTTTTGCTTCGTCCTTTGTCATATTATTTCTCTTTCTCTTGTTCAACAGGACGAAGGGTGGGAAATGCAATAACTTCTCGTATCGCCCATGTGTTTGTTAAAAGCATGACTAGTCTATCTATACCAATCCCAATTCCTCCTAACGGAGGACACCCATATTCTAAGGCTTCAATAAAATCTTCATCCAATGGCTGTGCTTCGTCATCTCCCGCGCGAAGATTTCTTTGTTCCATATCAAACCGTTCCCGTTGTTCGAGTCCCGATACAATCTCACTCCACCCATCACATATCTCTTTCCCGCCGACATATCCTTCAAACCGTTCCACACGCCCTGGCCTATTCCTGTGCTCCTTTGATAACGGACTCACCTCTCGGGGGTAATCGATGACCCATGTGGGTTTGGTAAGCTGTGGAGTTACAAGATGATCGAACAATGCAAACAATGCTTTATTTCGGTTTTTCTCTCCCCGGACAGTAATTGCGTTCTTTTTCAGAAGTTCTTCAATTTCCTTGTCAGAGATTGTATCCCAATCAATGTTGGCATATTCCTTCAGCGCTTCATCAATGGTAATCCGCCTCCATTTCCCTGAAATATCAACGGTTTTATCGTGTACCGTCAATGTGTAACTATGATTCACAACTTGAGCTGTATATTTCACCAAATCCTCAGTCAAATCCATGATCCGGTGGTAATCAGCGTAGGCTTCGTAAAACTCCATCATGGTAAATTCAGGTTGATGCGTGAGGTCAATCCCCTCATTCCTGAAGTTCCGTGCGATTTCAAATACGCGTTCATACCCTCCGATAATCAACCGCTTGAGATACAATTCAGGAGCAACACGTAAATAGAAATCAGAATCCAATGCATTCATGTGAGTCACAAACGGACGGGCATTTGTACCGCCATACAGAGGTTGTAAGACAGGTGTTTCAACCTCAGTGTATCCTTCCCCCCATAAGAATGTTCGAATCGCTTTTTCCGCTTCAAAACGCGCATCCAATACCTGCTTCACACGTGGATTTAAAAGCATGTCAACGTACCGTTTTCGGTACCGGTCTTCAATATCCTTTAATCCATACCATTGATCCGGTAACGGACGCAATGATTTGGAAACAATCTGCAAGTCTTTGGCAAAAACTGATACCTCACCTGCCTGTGTTTTTCCCACTTCTCCTTGTACAGCCAAAAAATCTCCATTGTCCAAAAGCTCGATAATATCAAATGACTGTTTCTTTACGACATCAGCTTTGCATACCGCCTGGATTGATCCTGTAACATCAGCTATATCAAAAAAATAAATTTTTCCGTGTCCTCTTTTGCCTGTAATCCGCCCGACAACAGCTACTTCAGCGCCTTCCTTGTTCTTTGCGTCACTTATGGGCATATCCCGTTTAACTGTAGAGGGAGATGCATTAACTCCCATCTTCCGGAGCTTTTGAAGTTTTTCTACTCTTGTTTTTCGTAATTCGGTAAGCGTACTCATTTAAGGTTATTATAGCTAAAAAAAATCCCCTTGTCTTCTAGTGGGGATTTTTTCTATATTATTTTTTTTGTTTTTTTAATCAATCGTGATAATTTTGTATCTCACTTTCCCCGCTGGAGCCGCTACCTCGACCTCGTCCCCAATCTTTTTTCCAAGGAGTGCTTTTCCAAGAGGTGAAGAATGGGAAATTTTCCGTTCTTTTGGATCTGCTTCCCATTCGCCTACCAATGAAAACATCTCTTCCTTCCCATTCACATGTACTGTCACTTTTGCCCCAACATCAATGTGTGCTTTTGTGTGTGGTCCAACCACCTTTGCTGAATGAAGGATTTCCTCAAGCTCGGAAATACGCCCGTCAATGAATGCCAAATCCTGTTTGGCTGCTGCGTACTCGCTGTTTTCTGATAGGTCTCCTAAGTCTCTTGCCTCAGAAAGGCGTGTGACAGTCGTCGGTCTTTTCACCTTGACCAATTCGTCATACTCCCGTCGAAGTTCTTCGAGTCCTTCTTTTGTCAAAATTTGTTGATTCATACTTATTTGTTCCTTTCCGCCTTAAAAAAAGCTCCCTTACCAATTAGTACTTGGGTGATCCGGGAGTAGAATAAATTCTATAAGGAAAAGCCTAACTAACAATGTTTGAGAGTGTACACAAAACCGATACTTCCTGTCAAGTCACATCCGATGCATATGAAGTCTTTCTGATTGTCACTAAGTACGGTATACTATATATGTCCAGCCCCCATCGTCTAGCGGCCTAGGACGACACGTTCTCAACGTGTAGATCGCCGGTCCGAATCCGGCTGGGGGTACAAAGAAATCTATGGAGCCTTGAGTGTTGGCTCGGGAGTCGGAATGATTTCAGGAGGAATTGTTGGACTCGGGCCTTCAGTTGGCAAGGGTAAATTTTTTACAGGATTTGTATCAATTGATCCGTCTCTGTTGTACGTCACTTTTGAATAGATAAAACTAGCCAAAATCCCAATAGCAACAACAAGCACTGCTGTAGCAATAATTATTTGTAACGGTAATTTCTTTTTTGGAGAACTCGATTGCATTGGTGGAGCATATTGCTCTACTTCTGGCTGACTAGGAACTGGAGATACATCTTCCATATACTCTATAGTATTCCATTTTTCTCAAAATGAAGTCAAGCATCTTGGTTTCTTAATTCTTTCAGCTTGTTGTGCTACAATTTTGAGGTGAATTTTAAAAGTGTTTTCCGTACCATTCTTCTTTTCCTCATCATAGTTATTACCATTTGGCTTGGCTATCGCTTCATTTCCAAAAAAACATCAATATTCACCATATCACCAATTCCTTCAGAAAATACGTCTGATTCAATATTTTCCTTTTTCACTCCCAAAAAAAATCCTGAGGAACTACGGAAAAAAATCAATGACTCTCTCGGGAATTCCTTGAAGAACTATTCCATCGTTGTCAAAGACTTCACCTCTGATTTTGAATTAAAAATAAACGATACGGAGATTTTCACTGCAGCCTCAGTCAATAAAATCCCAATTCTCACTTCCCTCTACTACTATGCACAAAAAGAGGAAATTGATCTTGACCGCATTGTCACCCTCCAGGAAGAAGATATTCAGGATTACGGTACGGGATCCATGAGGTACGATCCTCCTGGAACGACATACTCAGTGAAAACGCTGGCGCGTCTCATGATGCAAAAGAGTGATAACACCGCTGCATATATTCTGGCTAGACAAGTCATTGGCATGAATAAGATGCAGAACCTCATTTCCGGATGGGGACTATCCCAAACAGACATGGAGAACAACAAAACGTCAAACGCCGATATGCTCATCCTCATGGAAAAAATATTCCAGGAAAAAGTAGCCAATCACGCGCTCACTCTTGAAATGCTCTCATTCCTCAAAGATGGAGAAATTGAGGACAGAATTCCAGCTCTCCTTCCAAAAGATGTAACAGCATACCACAAACCGGGAAATGAAATCGGATTTCTCCATGACGTAGGAATCGTTGTAGGGACAAAATGCCGATACTATATCGGAATTTTTACCAGTGACGTGGACGATGAAGAGAAGGCTGTAGGAAAAATCGCTGAGATATCAAAAATCGTATACGATTTTCTTAAATAATCCCCTACTTTTTCTTTCCAGGGAGCTTTTTGGTAAGAGCCATGGAAAGCGCATCATCAACGACATCAGCAAAAACAAACTTGAGGTCGGAAAGAACATTCTTTGGAATATCCTCTAAATCCTTTTTATTGTTTTTAGGAAGAATAATCGTCTTAATTCCTGCTCTGTGAGCTGCAATGACTTTTTCTTTCACTCCTCCGATTTCCAGAACTCTCCCACGGAGGGTAATTTCTCCTGTCATCGCTACTTCCCTTCTTGTAGGAATTTTTGATAGTGCTGAAATGAGTGCTGTTGCGATAGCTACTCCCGCTGATGGTCCGTCTTTGGGCACCGCGCCTTCAGGAACATGGATGTGAACGTCAAGCTTCTGGAAAAAATTCTGTGGCAACCCCAACATTTTATATCGGCTCCTCACGTATGACATGGCTGCAGCCCCCGACTCCTTCATAACATCACCCAACTGCCCAGTCATTGTTAACGCGCCTTTTCCAGGCATGAGCGCTACTTCTATAAAGAGAATCTCTCCTCCTGCTTCAGTCCAGGCTAATCCCGTGGAAATCCCAACCTCATCCTTCTTCTCTTTGAGAATCGAAGAAAACTTGTATGGCCCCAAATATGTAGCTACGTCATCTGCGTCAATTTCAAATTTCTGCTTTTTGCTTTCGCTATCTGCAATTTTTCGAGCAATTTTCCGGAATAGCGTTGATACTTCCCGCTCAAGATTCCGGACCCCAGCTTCACGCGTGTATTTTCTGATGATCTCATAAATCCCTTTATCAGAGAGTGTCACGGTCCCTTTTGGTAACCCGTGGATTTCTTCCTGTTTTCCAAACAGAAAGTCTTTCACAATATGAAACTTCTCTTCCTCCGTGTACCCAGGGAAATGGATAATTTCCAATCTGTCCCGAAGAGCCGGCGGAATGGTATCAAGGACGTTACAGGTAGTAATGAAAAAGACATTTGATAAATCAAACGGTACTTCAAGGTAATGATCTGAAAATGCATAATTTTGTTCCGGATCCAAGGCCTCAAGAAGTGCTGAAGACGGATCTCCACGGAAATCCGCACCAACCTTATCTATCTCATCAAGCATAAATACCGGATTTTTTGTCCCCGCTTGTTTGACGCCTTGGATAATTCTTCCGGGAAGCGCTCCAACATACGTACGCCTATGGCCTCGAATCTCCGCTTCATCACGAATGCCACCGAGAGACATTTTGACGAACTTTCTTCCTAACGACCGCGCAATAGACTTCCCGATAGATGTCTTTCCTACCCCAGGAGGACCGACAAAACAAAGTATTGTCGGGGCTGACTTACTTTTCTTTCTCCCTGCCTCTTTTACTGTCTCTGTCTCTTTTTCCTCGATTTTCTCTTCCTCCTCAATCCGTTTGGACCGCAACTTCATGACAGCCAAAAACTCCAAAATACGCTCTTTAATTTTGGTAAGACCATAGTGATCAGTATTAAGGACGTTTTCTGCATCTTTTATGAGAACATTGTTTGGACTCTCGACAGCCCACGGAAGTTCAATAAGCGTATCGAGATACGCCCGAACATACGAACTTTCCGGATTATACTGTGACATTTGAGAGAGTCTATGAAGTTCTTTTTCTGCTTTTTTTCGTACTTCCTCAGGCATTCCTGCTTTTTTAATTTTGTCACTCAATTCCTTCATGTCTTTGTCTTCCGTATCCTCTCCCAATTCCTTTTCAATTGTCTTCATTCGCTCGCGAAGTACTTGTTCCCGAACATTCTTATCAAACTTTTGTTGCGTTTTACTTGCAATATTCTGCTCAAGTTCCAAGATTTTCATCTCATGGCCGATGTATGTTGCTTCTTTTCCCATCCGCTCCCTGACTGACGTCATTTCAAGAAGCTCCTGTTTCTGACTTGGTTTCAAATCAAGAATTGCTGCAAATTGGTAGGAGAGCATAAGAGAGGATGTTCCGGTCATGATGTTCATGAAGGTCAAAAAATCTATGGTTTTCCCAATCTTGACTGCTTGGCGTAATTGGGAAAGCAAATGATTGTAGAGAGCCTTCGTTTCGTCATCGTTTTCAACGATATCAGAGGCTTCTTCGGCTCTGGCAATAAAAAATGGCTCAACAGCTTCAAATGAAGAAATATGGACTTTGGTAATGCCTCGAACAAGCGCGTTTATTTCTCCTTCATTTTTCATCATTTGAACTACCTCCCCCACTACCCCCACCTGATTAAGGTCTCCTACAACTGGATCATTGATGTTGGAGTTTTTCTGCATGACAAATATCACTTTTTTCCCTGCGGTTTGCGCGGCATCGATAGCTGACACTGAGCGTTGTCTGCCAAATGTGAGGATCATTTCAGTCCCCGGGAAAACAATCCCATCTCGAATGGGGACGACTGGCAATATTATTCCTGGTGTCGGATAAAGATCAGCCATATATTAGCACTCAAGTATATCTACTGCTAAAACCATTGTCAAGAGACGTTATCGAAATTGGGGAAGAAGAGTCGTGTAATCAAATGTTTTTTGTGATTTTTCCGCACCTATTATCTCTTTTCCTCGTTTTTCCTCATAAAAAACTCCTAAAGGAATTTTTTCTCCCCATTCCAAGGATTTCACCAACGCTTCAGCACGTGTTTTACTCCCATCCCCTTCCATTTTATATATATGCTTTTGATACCACTCATACGAGTATGCTTTATTAAACGTGACACATGGCTGAAGAACGTCTACCACCGAAAATCCTGTGTGATTGATCGCACACTTCATCAATTCAGTAAGATAGGCGATGTCTCCCGCAAATCCGCGTGCGGCAAACGTACCACCAACAGACAAAGCTAACGTTACTGGATTTGTGGGTTCATCAACGACTCCCGTTGGGGTTGACTTGGTTTCCAGTCCTTTTTGCGCTGTCGGAGACGCTTGCCCTGTTGTCAAACCATACACCTGATTATTGTGGACAATAACCGTGATATTGGTATTGCGTCTGGCGGCATGGATGAAATGGTTTCCTCCTTCTCCTAAACAATCTCCATCTCCAGTTATTGCGATAACAGTTAATTTGGAATTGACGAGCTTCATGCCTTGAGCAAGGGGGAGAGCTCTTCCATGGAGCCCTTCTACGCCATACACATGCATCCAATCCCTCATATTCCCATGGCACCCGACACCATAAACAAGAGCAACATTGTGAGAGGCAATCTGAAGAGATGAAAGCGCTCCCTTAAGTGCTCCCCAAATACCAAAGTTCCCGCACCCAGGGCACCAGGTGGGAGTAATTGGCGTTTGAAATTGATCTACTGTATTCATATTTATTTTGTCACAAAATCAACTATTTCCTCTGGATATACTTGCCTGCCATCGTATTTTAATAGTTTTTCTTTAATCTCTACTCCACTCACTTCTTTTAAAAGGGACGCAAGCTGTCCAGTTGAGTTCCCTTCTACACTAATGAGGCGTTTTTCCCGGGAAAGCATGTCTTTCACTTTTTCCTCTGGCAATGGATACACCCAGGAAAAATGAATGAGCTTGGATGAAATATTCTTCTCCTTTAACGTCTTTATTGCCTCAAGAATCGGGCCTTTTGTAGAGCCAAAACTCACAAACGTAACGTCACTGTCAGCATCGCCATAGACAGAAGGAAGCGGCGCGCTCTCAACTATCGCTGTCATTTTCTTTGCGCGTTTATCGACCATCGCTTTTCTTTTCGCTGATTCCTCTGTCGTATATCCGACTTCATCATGTTCATAGGAATTGGCTATATACTCTCCTCCGACTGTCCCAGGAATGCTTCTTGGTGATACGCCATTTTCACCTGTTAAATCATATCGTTTAAATGATGGCCCTATGGAAACAATATTCTGTCCTGCTCTAGTGAGTTTTTCCAAAAATACTGACTCCGGTACTGACCACAACCCTTCATTAAGATATTTGTCGGTAAGGATAAAAACTGTTGTCTGGTACCGTTCAGCCAAGATAAATGCTTGCTGTGTCAGACGAAACGCTTCAGTGGCATCGCCAGGCGCCAACACTATCCGGGGAAATTCTCCGTGACCAGCGTGGATCACAAACTGTAGTTCTCCTTGTTCTGTACTTGTTGGCATGCCTGTGGCTGGTCCAGGACGCATACCCAAGTCAATAACAAGTGGTACTTCTAAAATTCCAGCTAACGATACCCCTTCTACCATGAGCGCAAATCCGCCCCCCGATGTTGCTACCATACTTGGAGCGCCTGATAGAGACGCGCCGATTGCCATATTAATTCCAGCTATTTCGTCTTCCGGCTGGATATAGGTGATACCCGAGTCTTTTGCATTATCTGTAAAAAAAGTAATTAAGGCGTTAATCGGCGTCATTGGATAAATTGCAGCAAATGTCATACCTCCGGAGAGAGCTCCAAATCCAACTGACTCACTAACGTTCATGACGACATACGGATCTTTTCTTTTGCTTTCCTCAAGAACACACGCATCAGGAACTCTTTCTCCATTTTTAATCCCATCATATCCGGCTTTGGCTAGTTTGATGTTTTCCTCAATAACAGCCTCTCCCTTTTTCTGGAATTGATCTCGTATCACTCCCTCTAACATCGTCATGTCTTTTCCTAAGAGTGCAACGGTAGCTCCTAACGCTATCGTGTTTTTGACTATAAGGTCGCCGCCAAATGAAGAGGCAATAGCAGAAAAAGAGAGCGGAAGAAGGATCACTTTGGAAGTGAAGTCACTTGCTTTCCACTCAAAGTCTTTTGGGTCAAAGAGAACAATGCTTCCGTCTGTCAATTCGTTTTTATGTAACTCAACGGTTTCCTTATTCAGTGCTACAAGAATATCAACGTGTTTAGTGAGAGAGTAAAATTCATTGACTGCAATTCGAACGGTAATAACATTATGTCCTCCGCGAATAAGCGACGGGTATTCGTTTTGTGCGCTCACAAAATAGCCTGCGCGGGAATACGCTTTGGAAAGCATAATGCCCGACGACATAATGCCAAATCCTGCTGAACCTCCGATTTTCCATGTAACATCATTTTTCATATTTTTTTCAAGGGAATATCTGCTCCCCGGTTCTGTCATCAACAATCGTTATTGCTCCCACTGGACACCCTTTGGCTGAAGCGATGAGCGACTCATTAGATTCCGAAGATGCAGTGTCCAAGAGCACTGCTTTTGCCTCTTCATCCAGTGCCCATGCTTTTGGAGCTAGAGCAATGCATGTAGCCGCCCCAATACATAATGTGCGATTAATCGTAATCGTATAATTTCGAATCTTCTGTGTCACTTTTAAGTCGTTCGTATTCATAGAGTCCTTTTACTATACCTTAGAGGGAGTTTGCCACTCAAGTATAGCTTTTTGTATGGTTTCCAATGGAAGAAGCGCGCACTTTACTCTTGCGGGAGTAAGATTTGAACCAAAAAATGCATACACCTTTTCTGGTTTCATGGATAGAATACTAAATAACCCCATACCTTTTACAGAATCTGTAAGTATTGATGCGGATGATTTACTGATAGCACATCCTTCCCCTGAAAAACGGATATCCTGTACCACATCTTTCCCTTTCATTTTTCCGATATTCAATTCTATTGTGACAACATCACCACACGCAGTATTATAAAGCGTTGCTTTTGCCTGTGGCTTAGACAAATGTCCGAAATTATGTGGATGTTTGTAATGATCGAGAATTTCCTGTCTATATAAATCCATACGCGTTACTTAAACATTTTAATTACCTTCTCTAATCCAACCACAAGCGCATCAACATCACGTTTATCTGTATAGACGTAAAATGATGCCCGGCAGGTTGCATTTACCTTCATGTATTCGTGAAGCGGCATAGCACAATGGTATCCGACTCTGATACAGATATTATCGCGGTCCAATAATTGCGCGACATCATGCGGATGAATGCCGTCAATCCGAAATGCGACGACTCCGGCGTGAATTTCCGGATCAGGTGGGCCGTATATCGTGAGACCTTTCAGTTTTTTCATCTCGGAAAATGCATACGATGTCAGTTCCTTTTCATGCGTTCTCACATTTTTCATGCCAAGCTTACTCAAATATTGGACTGCGGCTCCAAGTCCAATCGACCCTTCAATATACGGCGTTCCTGCTTCAAATTTGTGGGGAACATCATTAAAAAGTGTATTTTTCTCATGTACTTCCCGAATCATGTCGCCGCCGTATAAAAACGGTTTCATGTCTTCTAGTATTTCCTTTTTTGCCCATAAGCCCCCAATACCGGATGGCCCCAACATTTTGTGACCCGAAAAAGCAACAACGTCTGCTCCCCATGCTTCTACGTCTACCGGCATATGAGGCACTGCTTGAGCCGCATCCACCACAACCAGACATTTTGGATTTATTCGTTTGACCTCTTTTACGATTTTACTAATGGGATTAATTGTCCCCAAAACATTTGAGACAGCTGTCACTGTGAGAAGCTTTGTCTTTTTGGTAATGAGCTTTTCCAAATCATTGAGATCCAAAATTCCCGCCTGATTACAGTACCAGATTTTAAAACGTGCACACTTCTCTGCTGCCTTTTGCTGCCATGGAACGAAATTACTGTGATGCTCCATAATAGTTGTCACAACTTCGTCTCCTTTTACCATTTCCCGGTCAAACCACGAGTATGCAATGAGGTTTAAAGATTCTGATGTGTTTCTTGTAAGGACGACGTCGCGCGGAGAGGATGCATGAATGAAATTGGCTGTAAGTTCCCTCCCTTTTTCATACGCGGCTGTTGCTTCTTCTGATATCTTATAAATACCACGGAATACATTTGCCGTATACATGGTATAAAAAGAATTCACTGCATCTATTACACTTTGCGGTTTAAGGGATGTCGCTGAAGAATCAAGGTACACGATACGTTTCCCGTCAATTTTTCGTTTGAACAATGGAAAATCTTTCTTAATAGCATCAAATGACTTCATATGTTCTTTATTCTACCATGCATTCTTTTTTCTCTCCCTTGGTACTCAATAATTTGTCGGCGATAACCGGCAAATCATGTGTTAAAAATCCTTTTGCATACATATTCTTTGCAACTCTTTCGAAAATTCCTCTGCTCTTCATATAGAGAAGTATTTCATTTGGAATTGTCCCGACAGTAGTTGCGTGGCTACTCTTCACGTCATGAGAACAGATTTCCAAATACGGTTTAACCATGACACTGGTTTGAGAAGAGAGAGTGAGCACATCACTGCGCTGATTTCCAACTACATCATGTAAACCTTTATCTATAAAAACCACTCCATGAAAAAATAACATTCCGTAGTCATCTAATACGGACCGCACAAATACAGAACTGGTTATTTTTGACGTAACATGATTTTGTCGTGTCGAGAGTGTAACCCGTGCATTCTTTTTTGCATGTATAAGAAAATAAATATTTGCATGTGTATCTGGATATTTAAAATCAAACGATACATCTAGAGTAATGTCAGATACTGTTTGAACCCAATATATGAATGTTTTTTCCCCAGGAGTATTTACGGATATATGAAGCACTTGAGACGATGTAAGAGTGGTAATAACTGTGTTTTCCATAGTATTAATGTCCATGAATTTGATATCCGATGAGTCTATTGAGCTCTACAGCATATTCAAGAGGCAGTTCTTTGACAATCGGCTCAATAAATCCGTTAATGACAAGGGTTATTGCTTCTTCCCGCGGGATTCCCCGGCTCATAAGATAAAGTAACTGCTCTTCATTTACTCTGGAAACACTTGCTTCGTGTTCCATCCTGCACTCGTTTCCACTAATATCCATCGTGGGGTATGTATCTGAACGTGATTTCTCGTCCAAGAGAAGCGCATCACAAACGACGTGTGATGAAACGTTTTTCATTCCCTTTTTCATCCGAACAATTCCTCTATAAGACGCTCTCCCTCCATGTTCACAAATTGATTTTGATATGATCCGTGAGGATGTGTCTGGAGCTAAATGATAGACTTTACCCCCGACATCCTGGACTTGTCCTTTTCCGGCGTAGGCTACTGAATATATTTCCCCTCGCCCATGAGCTCCAACAAGATACATTGAAGGATACTTCATTGTAACGGCACTCCCTAAGTTCCCATCCACCCATTCCATGACTCCGGACTCTTCAACCCTCGCGCGTTTGGTGACAAGGTTATAGACGTTTGTGCTCCAGTTCTGGACTGTAGAATACCTGAGGCGCGCTCCTTTTTTGACAATTATTTCAACTACAGCGCTATGCAAAGACCGTGTCGAATAGATGGGAGCAGTACAGCCCTCTATATAATGAAGGAAACTCCCTTCGTCAGCTACAATCAGAGTTCTCTCAAACTGACCTAACCGTTCGGCGTTTATTCGAAAATACGCCTGAAGAGGAAGATCGACGTGGACATTTTTTGGAACGTATATAAATGATCCGCCTGACCACACCGCACTGTTTAAAGCCGCGAACTTATTATCTGCCGGAGAAACAACAGAAGAGATATATTTCTTCACGAGGTCAGGATATTTTTGGACGGCCGTATCCATATCTACAAAAATTACACCTTTCTCTGTCAGTGTTTTTTGGACGCTTTTGTACACTACATCAGACTCATACTGAGCCGATACTCCTGAAAGAAATTTTTTCTCCATCTCAGGAACCCCAATCTTTTCATACGTATCAAGGATGCTTTTTGGGAGTTTTTTCCAATCACCCACGACATGTTTCGTGGGTTTAAGGTAGTAGAAGATATCGTTAAAGTCCAAATCCTCTAACGATGGGCCCCATGATGGCATTCTTTTTTTGAGGAAAAGTTTAAAAGAGGACAAACGGAATTTTCGCATCCATTGCGGTTCCTGTTTATACGCGCTAATCTCAGCAACAACCTGAGCGTTAATTCCCTTTTTGGTTTTATACACCGAATGCTCAGCTTTCCGGAAATTATACGTTTTCGATTTTGTCATACCCATTTTTTTCTATTTGCCCGACAAGCCTTTTATCTCCCTGTTTTACTATTTTTCCGTGGGAGAATAGGAGCACGTGATCAACCAATAGGTATTTAATAATCCTATTTGAATGAGTAATACAGACGACCGTCGTTCCCATTCTTTGAAGCTCCTTTATGCTTTTCCCAATAATACGGAGTGCATCAACATCAAGTCCCGTATCAACTTCATCCAGAAACGCATACGTTGGCTTGAGGATGAAAGCTTCCAAGATTTCAATCTTCTTCCGTTCTCCTCCGGAAAATCCATCATGGATACCGCGATACAAAAGTTCTTTTTGTATCCCTAACACGTTTGCCTGCCGGATAATTTCCTCCGTCAGGTCCTCTTTTTTTATTCTTTTTTTCTTTTCATCGTATGAGGCGCGTACAATATCGATAACACTCACTCCCGGAATTGCAACAGGAGATTGAAACGATAAAAATATTCCGCTTCTTGCTCTCTCACTCGCGTCAATTTTTTCAATATGTTTGCCATTTAGAACAATCGAACCCCGAACGGATAAATCTTCATCCAATACTCCTGCTATTGACTTCACAAATGTCGATTTTCCGCTTCCGTTTGGCCCCATAATAACGTATGTTTTCCCGCGGACAAACGAAAAAGAAACGTCATCAACAATATGTTTGTCTTTGAGAGTAACGGAAAGATTTTTAACAACAAGCGTTTTTTTCATACGAGTTTCTCTTTTAAAATAAACTGATCAATGGTAAGGTCTGATAAATATTCCTTGAAGGCTTCATGGATGAGGACATTGATGCGCTGCGGAAGACATGACGGTCGAATCGGACAACGCCTGACCCCCTGATCTGACACACTACCAGTATTTAGGCTTTTTTCACTTGAAACAGCCGCAAAAATATCGATTACCCGTATATCTTTCGGGTCTTTAGCAAGAATATACCCGCCATCCACACCTTCTTTGCTGTGTACAATGTTAGCAAGTTTCAATAACCGTGCGATTTTCTTTAAAAATAATGGGGATATATTATGTTCTTCTCCAACATCTGACAAAGAAATATACAACCCCGGGTCACTGGCTAGGGAGCTAACAAGAAGGACTGCGATTTCTTCCTGACGGGTAAATTTCATAAACTGATACTAATATAGTATCAGTTAGAAGCACTTCATTCAATATCTCGGTTTATAAAGCATTGGAAACACGGTCGGATTTCCCCATATATACTTCATATTTTCCTTGCATACGGAGGATATAGTATTCATTTTCAACTAAAGGATTATTTGAGAGCGATATTACCCTATCCACATCCATCATCTGAGTTTTGTGACAGAGAAGCGCTTTTCCTTTTGTCAATTTAAACCGTGAAATATCAACAACAGTTGTAATATGTTTGTCATCTGTCCCAATCCACGGCTTATCAAACGATTCTTCAGGGATTACTTTTACTTTTTTGAGGTACGAGACAATGCTTTTGGGCATACAGACGTAATAGAGCTTTGGTTCTTTGTCATCGGCGGCAACATCGGAAAACGCCCGTGTGTATTCAGCAAGCTTCCAATCCTTTCCTCTTCCAGTTGATTCTCCTGCGGCAGCTTTCACTGCCTCCAGGTATGCCGCATACTTTTGAAATGCAAATGTTGTCGCATAACAGAGCTTTATGTGATCCGGATGATTACTCATTCCGGTTGTATCATGAGTGATGACAACGTCAGGAAGAAATTCATGCATCTTTTCATACATCGGGTCTTCCAGAGTCCCGGGAGTGCACCCTTTTAACTTCCCATCTTTTTCTCCTAAGAATGTGACAGAAGAAATACCTAATACTTTAGCGGCATTTTCCACTTCCCGCTTTCTTACCGCCCCAAGATCATTCCCCGGAAGAATATTCACTTCCCCAACATCTCCATTTTCCCCGTTTGTCGCGCAGATAAGATGAATACTCCACCCGGCTTTGGCGTATTTGACAACCGTTCCCCCAACGTCAAAACTTTCATCATCCGGGTGAGCAAGAACAAGTAACATTTTTTTCATAGATTCTCCACAGTTGCAATTTCTTTTTTCAAATCAGCTACCATTGCTTTTAATACCATGACTTCCTGATGACGCATCTCGCTTGATGCGCTTTCATGAATCACTCCGCGATACCCTTTCATCCGATACGCGAGCTTCTCCTCATACCGGCTGAGTGTTTCATGTAGCTGCTTTAATTTGTCATCCTTATTCATCATAGTGCATTATCCGTGTATAAAAGCCAATCCGCAAGGGTCACGCCTTTTGCAAAAACGTCCCCATGCATATTTTTAATCTCAAATTGCGTACGGATATCCGGTCCTGGGAACTCCGATGGAGCTCCGATAAGAAGGACTTTTTTCCCACTATCTGCCGTATCAAACGAGTTTGGAAACGACGGGATAAAGTGAATCGTATCAATTTTTCCTACACGTATCCATCCGTTTTGTTCGACAGTCTTTTCTACTCCATTTCCTGATTGAAATACTTGAGGATCGTATTTGGTATAAAAAAGATAGAATATATACTGTTTCGTGTCGTTTATCCTGCTTGATATATAGATTTCATCATAAGAACTCTTCTCTGTTTGTACTTTCTCCATGAGTTCTTTGTATCCAAAATGGGCGTATTGTGAATACCTATATGGGAAAAACGTCAGATATTCGACCTCAAAAAATAAAAATTCAACGAGCCCCAGAAGTAATACTGGGACAAAAACCCAAGAAACTTTCTTTGCTCTTGCAGCCACTTCTGAAACACCGTATGCGGCAATGAGCTGCCAAAATGGCATGGAGATAAAAAACCTCCCGTAATGCCCGCCTCCCGTAACGCTATCTGGGATTGCTGCGACAAAAAGATAAAGAAGAAGAACCGGGGAATACGGAGTTTTCTTTTTGAGAAGCACAAAAGCTCCAACAAGAAATAAAAGCCACTCAATACTAAGGAGTAATCCCCGTAAAGGAAGGATGGAATATTGTGTAGCCGTGCCGTCTTTAAGAAGGAGTGTCGGAGAAAAATGATTGAAAATATTTGTAAAAAATACCCACATAAATGCAGAGTATTTGTTAAAAACCGCCCTACAAAGAACTGATGGAAAGGATGAACTGCAAATACCACGCTTTTCATTGACGAGATCAATGACTCCGCTATCGTTTGTGATGTTTACCTGGGAAACCCGTACGCCAGCTGAAGACCCTCCAAGGTGGACTACCATCGGAGCAACAACAAGAAGAAATAATCCAAGCACAAGAAATGACTGGAACAGTTCTTTTTTATTCCCAACCATTCTCTTTCTATCTGATAGAAAGAGAAGAAAAATAAACACTGGTGTTCCAATAACATACCCCGGATAAATATAAAACGTTAACGCAAAACTTAGAGCAGTCAAAAATAGAAATATCCTCTCTTTCTCTTTGAGAAGATACAAAAGAAACCCAAGAGAAAAGAAAAATACTCCAATCGTTGACTCCATCGCCATTCTACTCATTCCGATGTGCCAGGGATTAATGGACAGAAAAAATGCAGCAAGAAGCCCGACAGATCTCTTTTTAAACAAAAGCACTCCAATGCCATATACAACAAGAATAGTGAGAGATCCAGCAAGAGCCGAAGGAATGCGTACAGTCTGCCCGGTTAAATCAAAAACTGGAAGGAACGGCAAAATACTGTATGTATAGAAAGGCGAACGGTTATCTCCAAATCCTTTAAATGAGATAAGAGGAGTCCGTTCTCCCCATTGGTCTTTCCCAGTTTTAAGCAGTGCATACGCATCATACCCTTTATCCGCTTCATCATCTGATATTCCAGTTGGGATCTGACCTAAACGGTAAAATCTAGTAAAACAACCGATGAAAAAAATAACTGCTAAACACCCGTAAATACAGTACTGTAAAAAACGACTGTTAAATACCTTCTTTTGCATAGGAGAATCTCATACGAAAGACATATCCTGTTATGATGCCTCACGTATCACGTGATACAATTGTACCATGGATATGATCCCAATTGAGACTCCTCAAGGACTTCCTGATTATGAACTTATCGATTCCGGAAACCGGGAAAAACTTGAACGGTTCTCCTCCTATACCATCATCCGCCCTGACCCACGGATTCTTTGGTCACCAAACCAGAAAAAAGAAGAATGGGACAAAGCAGATGCACGGTATATTCGAGGCGATGCTGAACACGGAGAATGGAATATACAAAAACAGGCTCCAACTCCATGGCTTTTCCGATATAACGATCTCAAATTCCTCTTAAAACCAACAGATTTTAAACACGTGGGTATATTCCCGGAGCAATCTGTTAATTGGGATTGGTTAACTATGACAATTAACAAAAAGCCATTAACCATCCTCAACCTCTTTGGGTATACCGGTGCCGCTTCCCTCGTATCAGTTCAATCCGGAGCAAAAGTAACGCATGTTGATAGTTCAAAGCCAGCAATAACCTGGGCAAATGAAAATTACAAACTCAATAATCTTCCGGCTGAACGGATCCGTTGGATTGAAGATGATGCGTATAAATTTGTTGTGAGGGAACAAAAACGGGGTAACACATATGACGGAATAATCATGGATCCTCCTCGGTTTGGAAGAGGAAATAAAGGAGAGGTATGGAAACTGACAGAGGATTTACCTAAATTGTTGGATGCAGTAAAACAAATCCTCTCCCCGCATCCAGCATTTCTCCTTCTTAACGCATACACTGCTGACATTTCGGTTCTCTCTCTTCAAAACCTCATCGGATCAACTCTCATTAATCTTGGTGGAACGACAACATGCGGTGAGCTTGCACTCAAAGAATCGAAAAGCGGACGCCTTCTTCCAAACGGACTCTTTGTCCGTTGGATACAGAGCTAAAAAAACAACTTCTTCCTCCCTACTTTTCTAATATCTCAACAGAGAGGACTTTTGTTGGGTTAACCGGAGTTGAGCTTTCCCCGCTCGGACCGGTTTTCACCTGAGACTCAGCAATTTTGTCAACAACCTCAATCCCTTTTATGACCTTCCCAAAGATGACGTAATTCTTGGGTAATGCATAATCAGCATGCATGATAAAAAACTGGCTCCCATTGGTATTTGGCCCGGCGTTAGCCATAGCGATCGTCCCTTTTGTATATTCTCCTGTAAACGGCTCATCAGCAAATGTATACCCTGGTCCTCCGGTACCGTTTCCATTCGGATCCCCGCCTTGGATCATAAAACCTTTGATCACACGGTGAAAAATGGTGTTACCATAAAATCCTTTTCTTGAAAGAGTAACAAAATTATTAACGGTAATCGGCGTCTCTTTGGCATTTAACTCTAAAGTTATGTCGCCAGATGATGTCTTCATCACTGCTTGATATGTTTTCTTTGTGTCAATTTCCATAGGATATGGTCCTTTCTTTGTTGCATTTGTTAATACTGGCGAAGGTGAAGCGACACCATCAACTTCCTGAAATGATGCTGAGACAGTGGATTGTTGGTCATCCAATCTTTTCACCTGCGTCTCTCCAAGTATATCGTTGACGTTATCAACCTTTCCTTCTGTGCTTTTAATGTAAATTGAAATTCCTCCTAAAAGAATAGATATGACAACAAGCACGATACAAACTTTCTTAATCATACGGTCAAATCATACCACAAAAATTGTTTTTCAGGTGTTTTTCATCTGTGGTATAGTAAAAAGAAGGATATGAAAAAAGAACTTGTAATAGGTATCCTCATCGGACTCGTCTGCCTTCTTGTCATCGGAAAATCACTTCTTAACCAAAAACCCGCTCAAAAAGAGAAAGTGAATACAATATCCAACACCACTAGTAAAACCATATATACCGTGTCAGACGTAGAAACACACAATACTCAAATAGACTGCTGGATGATCATAAATGGTAACGTCTATGACTTAACAGCATATTTCTCTCATCACCCGGGAGGGGACGACACAATGAGTCCGTACTGCGGAAAAGACGCAACGGTAGCATACAATACAAAGGGAAGAAATCAACCGCATTCAGCTAAAGCCGATGAAGAATTAGCCACTTACCTTAAAGGCAATTTCACTCAATAATCCTATGAGAAACCCACAACTCTTTGTTCTCTCAAGAAAAATCCATCGCATACTCGTCTTGGGAATTCTCATCTCCGGAACGTGCATGATCATAACCGGACTCTTCTTGTACTTTCATTGGTCAATCCTCATTGGGCTTGAAGAAGCAAGATCACTCCACAATTCATTAAGTATCATTGTCTCAATCATTTTTGGACTTATGATCATCTCTGGCACATACCTTTTTCTCTTCCCCTATCTTAAAACCGAGACAAAGAATACTCCTTAACGGCATTGTGTCGTTGGCATCGTGCTATCGGGGTGCCCATGCATCACCCATTGTCCATTTTTGCATATCCAGTCATCCTCTCCAGCAAAAAAACGAACTATAGCCAAGAGGATAATAAACACAGAAAGCCCAATATATACCCACTTCATATTCTTCGGTACTTTTTTGTAGAGGAGGAATGAGTAGAATATTGGAAGAATCACACAGAGGATAATGCTTCCGAATATGACTCCTGGCGCAAACCAGAG